>Ga0206131_10007777_pt1 | contig 10675 bp, 9 predicted proteins | sample Helgoland_Spring_FD_148636 | JGI IMG/M metagenome (GOLD analysis project Ga0206131, IMG submission 148636) | Pelagic subsurface seawater microbial communities from Kabeltonne, Helgoland, North Sea - Helgoland_Spring_Bloom_20160517_1 | ecosystem: Environmental > Aquatic > Marine > Epipelagic ... | reverse complement strand
CACATTCATTACGTCCTTTGTTGTTTACAACAAAATCACTTTTAAAATTAACAACACCCCTTTCTAAATATCTAGCATCTCCTATTAAGCGTCTTCTGTTATTAGCATAAGGGGCAGCAAAATTTTCAAAATGACATAAACTTTGATATTGCAAAGTATGTTGTTGCCAACTACCTAAAGCCTGTATTAATTTAATTGTTGTATCTCCCCCTTCGGCAAAGTAACTTAAAAACATAGGATTACCCAATGCAGCTATTGCCGCTTTAAAAAATCCCGGACTAGAATCTTGATCTGTATATTCTATTTCAATGCTTCCTGATGATACTCCTGTAGATGGAATAGAAGCTGCTGTTAATCCAGCACCTTTAAGAGCTTGTTGTGAAGTAGCTGTTGCAGAAGCGTTACCTGAGTTTTGTCCAGTTAAACCATCTGTAAAACCTTGTAGACCTACTGTATTTAAAGCTGCTACTTCTGCTGCAGTTAAAGCAGCACCTGCAGGAACTACGTTACCGGCTGAAGTAGAAGAACCTGCAAAAATAGGATCGCTATCAATTGTATATCCTTTATATTTTACATTTCGCGTTCCATTCATTTGGGATATAGCATAACCTACACCAACAACAATGGCTGTAACCATAGTAATATCAGTTACAAACTTATGTCTAGGATGACCTTCCGGTTCTATATAATATCCATTACTATCTCCATAAACAGCTCCGTATATTTTAATTTCATCATCAACTAAATAAGGTTTAGCAAAAGATGTATCGGGAGAGTGAAAAGTAAAATGTTTTTTGCTGTAATCAGCATTAGGTGTATAATTTATTAAACCGCCAGCCAGTGGTTCAAAAGATGTAGGATTTGCATTACTAGAAATAAATGGATCAGGTCTTAAATCATTATAAGGATAGTTAGGATATAAAGCCTCGCGATCAGTAACAATGTCTGGTGGAGTATATTTAAACATATTGTTTATCATACCTTTATACAAAACACTTTTGTTTCCGCCACGACTTCCTCTTAAAATTTCGTATCCAACAATATTAGTTATTACATTACCTTGATTATCAACAGGAGGCTGAATGTTATCAAACCTAACACCCATGATTCTAATTTTTTCCCCACCGTCTACATAGTGATTTGTAATTGTATCATTACTGCCTCCTGAAGTTATCACGTTTTCTGGAAACTTATGATGTCTAATGGGTTGCCCACATAAATCAAATTGAGGTTGTCCCGGTATGTCAGAGTTCCAAACAATAGGATTTTTATCATCATATAGTTCACTTGATTCCCAATAACCCATTGTTCCTTCTGCTACAAGAACCCCACCATCTTCTAAAGTAGTATTAGGATTTGATGTTACTGTTGCTGTATTATATACTTCAAATACTTTAGGAGTATATGGTTCAATAATATTGTCTGTAGCTGGCGCATCCGCAATTTCACTGATTAAACCAGCATTTGCACCTGCGTCATTTGTTAAATACCAATCTGTTGCAGCTCTTCCGGGTACATGATATGCCCTACTTTTATCTCCTGTATTATAAACAAAACGAATAAAAAATGAATATACTTCATCTCGCATGTATCCTATATTAGTTCCTGCGTTTTTGTAGTATTCATTTTTATATTCAACGGATTGCCAAAAGGTTTGTATTTGGTTAGCTAAAGGTTGATAATTAAAATCAAATTTGTTTGTTGGACCAACTCGCAAAGCATACTCACCTACTGTAAAAATAGCTTCAGATGTATCCGGAACAGGAGTTATTAAAGGTAAATTTTCTAAGGGAACTACAGGAAAAGTTAAATCTATAAAATCAATTACTATTTTTTCTTGTCTTGTAGAATAAACACCCATCCGTCTAGCAACTGTTTTTTCAGCTTGAGTGTAAACTAATATTAATTCAAATTCATCAAAATTAATATCCATGTTTTTACATGTAATATCAATCGCGCTGTTTACATTGCTGTGTGTAAACATAGATATGACATTAGAAGGTAGTGAATAATCTGTTACTCTTTGCCCATCTAATATATAAGCTGTATGAACTTGATAAGTGCCGTTATCTAAACTACCTTGACTAGGGCCTTGTTCTATTGTTATGCAAGGTGCTCCAATAAAAGATTCTAATCTTATTTTATCACAATCTAATTCATCTGTATCAGTACATGTTGTACAACCGTTTACTGTAACGCAGTTTTGAACCCAAGGTATATCTCCAATATCTAAAACTCTTGAAACATTTCTGCCGTCATCCCAATAAACATTAAATGAACAATCAAAAGTTGGACGTAATATTCCTTTAATTAAATTGTCTGTATTAAAATTAAGACATTTATTATTTACAAGAACTTCGTATTTGCAAGTACCTTCTGTAAACTTTCCTATTTCAGAATCAGTATTATTTGTTGAAAATATTACCCACTCATCTTTCTCAATATGTATTGCACCAATAATAGTATAAGTAGCTACTGTGCAATAAGTGTTACTAGGTTCAGTAGCAAGTTTTCCTAAATCACCTTTTCTTGTATTATTAATAGCATTCCTAGCATAAGTCCATGCTCTATCTGGTAAATGATAATCGTTAGTATCTGTTACTAAAGCTTGATCAAATGTATTATTAGTTTGAAATGAAGACCCTCTTCCTTTTGCCATTGTTTATTTAGTTTACCCAATTATAGCGACCTCCGCTTCTAAACATATTCCAATAATTATGGTATTGTGCTTTACGATTAACTTCCCAAATTTTTCTTAATTCATTAAAGTTTGGCGTATTTACTAAACTATAAGCATTATTACGAGATGACTTTAATCTTTGTTCAATTAATTGTATTTGATTAGGGTTTACTATTTCCCCATTCATTATCATATTTTCAAATACTCTTTGTTTAATTGCGTACTCATAAAACTCATTTAGCATATCATGATCAGGTACTAATAAATTACCTTCATCATCTTCCATGCTGCCTTGATAGTTAATATAAATTTTACCAGTCTGAAAAGAAGGATATATAAATCCATTACGAATATACGCAGACTGTTTTGCTTGTGCAGTTTTATTAGGACAATCTGCATCTACAACATCGGGATTATCTATAATTCTAACATTATACATATCTTTCCAAGTCCTAGTGTGATATTTATAATTTTGTACAAGAACCATAAAGTCCCCTTTGCAATTTAAATGAACATCACCTACAGGTTTGCAATTACAGTTAGTATATTTTAATCCGCATTCACCACAAGGTTTTTTAACAACCACAGGTTCACTTGTATAAGGCGCACATAAATCTACATCACTCCAATCTCCAGGATTATAAGTAGGACCTACGCTTACATTTTCAACATGCGTACCAGAAATTAAAGGCTCTCTTACAGTATAACTGCCAAGAACAAAAGCAAAATTTAAAACATTAAAGTTATTAGGCAGTTTGGCTTTACCTTTTTCTACATCAAGGACTGCTTCTTTAGTTTTAAAAACACGCAAACCTAATTCATAGTTACATCTTTTAGCAACTTTAATAAACTCTTGAGGATTAATATAGTCTTGAAGATATAGTTTTTTAAAATCTGATTGAATCTCCGCTAATAGCTGCTCGTAAGTTCTATATTTTAATTCTGTATGTGACATATTACCTCATTATATTTTTTGAATCATCTCCTGCATCAGGTGGTATTTTACCAAGCGTCATTAACTCTTGTTGAGTTAACTGTTCAATTTCAGTAAATAAATAATCAGGTGCAGTAAAGTTTCTATCTTGAGCTTTTTGGCAACTTTCATCTTCTATATTACAAAATCCTTCTATAGTATCTTCAAACATACCTTCTATAGAAACAGCATCCCAATCTATATTTGGAAAATACAAGTATCCGTTTTTATACCAATAGTATTTTGTCTGATTATATTTAAATGATGTGGACTTAGACATTGAAACATATACAGCAGATCTACATTGCTGCATAATATCTTGACCGTCAATAGATGCTATAGTTCTAAAAATAGGACCATCCGAATCTGTCATTAATTCAGGTAGTTTTTTTTCAGTTCTCATTATCTGACATCCAGATTTAATACCCGCACATCCAGCTTCAATTCTATCTACTTCTACTAACTCTACATAAGGTAATGTTTCAAATAAAGTATCTACTTGCATTATAGACTTTACTACATCATCTCTTTTCATTAAAGCTTTGGAATGCTTTAAGAGCAAACTGTAAATAAATCGGTCAGTTAAAAAGGCATCTTCCGTTACTAACTTAAATACATTTCTAATCCGCGATATAGATTCTCTAATGGTTGTCATAATTACACTTTTATATCCACAGTTGAATTATACTTTGCACTTAAACACCTAGACCAATTTTTTCTAAAATATTTACTTGCCCTTCTTTTATATGCTTGCAAAGGATTGAATCCATATAACTTTGTATGTTTAACCATTGTTCTCAACGTCTTATTCATAAAAGTAATTCTCATCATATTGTTATCAGTATCCCAGTTTTTATGATATACTAACTTACCTTGTGCTTTAGATTTTGCATAATCTATAGGTTTCTTTTTAGATTTACCGGCATTGTTTATAAAGATGCATCCAATGTTCTCTGGAAGTAAAACACCATAAATATTATTCATGGTTTCATCTGCCATATTTTCATTAAACTTTCGCATAACTTTTATAATATCCGCCTTTGTTAAATTGTAACCTGGATATTTTTTATTAAAATCAGCTACTTCTTTATAATTAATTACCTTACCTTTCTTTTCAGTTACCCTGGATTTATTCAAATCTACATTCATATAATATACTAATTAAAACCCTAAAATACAAATTAAATAACAAAACAAAGCCCGAAATTAATCGGGCTTCATCCTAGTCAGTCACCAAGAAACCAACCTCTGCGACATTTTTTATACTGGTTATTACGGTGGAGTTGCTACTCCTATTTCTTCTACTAATAATGATCCACTAACTAACCACGCTGCTGGCGGTTCTCCAACCGTAGTAGCATCTTTAGTTCTAAACATTAATGAAACTGTTTCACCCGGATCTAATGTTACTACTTGCACTATAGTTTTACCTGGTGTAAATTGAATACTTTGCATTCTTAAATCTAATACAGAACCTTGATCATCTATTAAATTATGCACAGGTGTTCCTGAACCTATACTTTCATTACCAGCAGTTCCCCAAAATAAATTACTTCTCATAGAATAGATACCATATGCTTGCTCTATTATTACTCCTCCTGTTTTAACAATTGCTGCATCAACCCATGAACCTACTTGTGTTTTATTACTTGATTGAATAATTTCATGCTGATATGTTCCAAACACCTTATATTTTTTAGTTTCAGAAGAAGGATTGGTATAGTTTAATGTAGTATATCCTGTTGGCTGAAAATAAGTTAAAGATGTCCACGCAGGATCTACACTTATATCTAATTGAGAACTTATGTAATCATGAAAAAGTTCTTTCGGTCTTCCTATAGTAAAAACAGTTTGATCACCAACAGTATTAGATTCTACAGTAAGATCATCTTCTGTAATTATATCTATACTAGCTCCCGGACCTGTTGCACCTGACGGACCTTGCGGGCCTTGATCTCCTTTGTCACCTTTAAAACCTCTTGGTCCTCTTAATTTTACTTCGTGACTTGCACAATTTTTATTACACTTATTACTCATATCTTATTTTTTAAGGACACACTGGAACATTTAAGCCTAAAGCATTCAATGCAGCTACAACTACATTTCTATAATATAAACCATTTTGTCCAGGTAACGTATTTAAATTAACATTATACTTACTTCCGTAATAATCAGCTAAATTATCAGAAGGTTGATAAACTCCAGTATTAACAAATGTAGCTTGCGATAACCCTGCAAATCCAGGATACTGATTGTTACCTGTTGAAATTCTAAATTGAGTACCTCTTACGTCATAAGTTAATGTACTTTGTTGATTTCTTGTATATGTTACATCAGTATCATATTGCGGCTCTCTTGATTGATTATCAAATGGTTGACCACCTCCATAGCCATAAGCGTTAGATTCATCAGCAAACGTTAAATTAATAACTTGAGTTACATTAGTATCTGCAGTTCTTTGAAAATTTCTACCCTCGCCTAAACAACGAACAAATCTTTCATTATAATTCCAAGCACCTGCTTGATCAAACATTGTAAATACTTTTACTCTTTCATTATATAATGCTAAATCATTATTATAAATAGGTAATAAACATTCGCGTAAGGATTCCGAAGAAGAATTAATCATTTCATTTAATCCTGCTAAAGTTGTATTCATTGAACCTGAGTTATCAAACCATACATTAATTTCTGTAGTATTTGAAATTAAAGGAGGTTGCAATGTTCCGGTGCAAGGTATAGAATCTATACATTGAGGAGTACCATTACATTCATTTACAGCAGAACCATCGGGACATGACCAAGTTCCAACAGAACCTGCTGCAGGTACATTAAAGCCAATTAAACTATTAGATGTAAATTCTAAAAAGGGTAACACATCTGTTTCATCATTACCACATGCTGGAGATGTACCGGCTGGATCAGTTAAAAAGTCTACAAATTTATCATAGGGTGATGCATATGGTGCGTTAGGACCAAGGCCAATATCTCCCATATCATAAATTTCAAAACCTATAGAACCTGTTGTTCCCCATAACTCTTGTCCTGAAAACTTAATTACATTAGTTCCTGCAGGTAAAGTTATTGGAAACACCCACCAGTTGTAATCATAATTTGTACCACTTATTGAGTTTCTTAATTTAACTTGATCAACAAAACCACTTCCAGAATCAATAGATAGTGTCATATCATCTCCGGTCATACCAAAAAGGTATTGTTTTGGTGCAACTAATTCAATACAATATTCAAATGCTAATTCTGTTCCTTTAGGATATCCAGTAGGCCAAATACCAATTGTATTTAATCTTCCTTGCGTTTGATCTTGAATACAACTTCCTGAACCTACTCCCCACAATCTATTTTCTACAGGGGAAATTGCTAAAGGTACTGCAACGCCTGCACCATTATTATCAATTAATTGAAATGGATCTATAACAACATTACCTAATAACGGTAATGTATAAGCAGAAAGATCATTATAAAGTCTTAATCCATTTGATGTATATAATCTATCTTGATGGCCTTGCGCTAATGTAGCAGTAGTTCCTGTGTAAACAGCAGATTCTTGCTGAACACAATCATTAGTTATATAACTAAATTCATATCCTGCTGGGCACTCGCAAGGGCAAACTAAATCGCACCAATTAGCACCATCATAGTATTTAATAATACAATTATTTGGATCTAGAATTTGTGGTTGATTAGTATAATCATAAATATTTATATTACAATCGCAAGGACTAATATAATTTGTACCATCAAAAAATAAATATTTATCATCTGCCATTTTATGCTCCTCCACTTGCGCATGGCTGAATCCAAATATCACCAGGCTTTATTGATTCATTACCTACACCAGGAACTTGATTAAGTCCATATCCTTGAATTGTACCATATTGAGCATTGAAATCCGCTTGAGTTGGTTGAGCTACTTGAACAAATACAGCTATACCTCTTCCACTATATCCTTGATCTCCTTGTACACCTTGCGCTCCTGTTGCACCTGGAGCACCATCAATTCCATTTGTACCATTAATACCCGGAGTACCAGGTAAGCCTTGCGGACCGGTTGTTCCTCCTGCACCTGCATTTCCCTGCGGTCCAATAGGGCCAGTTGCTCCCGTAAGTCCTGTTAAACCTTGTAATCCTTGAGTACCTTGTGGTCCTTGTAAACCAGTATCTCCTTTATCACCCTTGTCCCCTTTATCTCCTTTAAAACCACGAGGACCTCTCAGACCTTTTGGTAAAGCCTGGCAGTTTCCATTACAACTGTTATCATTACAAACTTTACACATATTTTTTTATTTTGTGAATTTAGAATAAATGTGAGTAACTGTATCTGCTACATCATTAGGCGTACAAGTTAATACTATATATTGATTACTTGCCCAATCAATAGGAGTTGCTGCTATTGGACTTGCTACACTCCAAGAATCAGTATAATTAACTAAACCTATTGGCATAAATTTAGTATCTGTTGCTATATCTAAAACTACTAATCCTCTAGTTCCAGTACCACTAGCATTAGCATTAAAGCTAACACCATAATTTCCAAAATTTGCAAATGGAATAGGTGATCCTAAAAGATCTGGAGTAGAATTAATGTAAGCTTTTAGTTCTATAGAACCATTAACTGTGCTTTCTTTAGAGAACATCATTTCGTATCTCATTATGTCATTCTTTTCTAAAGAATTAGCCGGAATAAACATTGAACTTAATACTGACTCATCTGTAGTTGCAGTTACACTTCCAGGGAGAGTATTCTCAAAAGTTTTTTTAGCTAGGAATTTACAGAAATAATCAATTACGGCTTTAATTGCTAAAGATAAACTAGTATTAGTTTCTACAAGAACGTCAGCCCCACATTGTAATGGTTCATCTGTATAGATAATACATTTAGAATCTGTTATTTCTGTGCATGGTTGAGGACTTGGGCATATTGCTTCTTCGCAACCGCAAGCACAAGAACACAGTCCTTCTGTTGTAACTTGAGTATGATTATTATTTTGACAAGATGTACACGACATTTTATTTATTTTTTAATATTTCTAATTCAGCAGATAGTTCTTGAATTGCTTTAACTAATATAGGTAGAAGCCTTGCTGGAGCTGCGTGCATTGTATCTGATACAACGCCCTCATTAACAAGTTTTAATTCTTCAGACAAATTATATTTTTCTTGAACTGATTTTAAGTCTTGTGCAATAAATCCACAATCCTTAGATCCATTCCTTTCAAAATTTTCATCTCTATGATTCCAAACAAATTCAACAGGTTTTAAATCTTTAACTAGATTTAGTCCAGCCGAAATAACTTTAATATCTTTTTTATCTCTTTCATCAGACAAAAATTGTATAGTTGTAGCACTACAAAACAAATCTGTAGTATTTACATCTCCAAGTATTATCTGATTGTTTATCGGGTCTAAAATATCTAAAGAATTTGTTCCAATTAAGACATTGTTACTTCCTGTTTTAAGACTTCCTGCAACAGTGTTAGCTCCAGTTCCTGCTTGGAACCCAATTAAAACATTATTTGAACCAGTATTTAATAAATATCCAGCTCTTCTTCCTAAGACTGTATTATACTGTCCTGAAGCTATAGCTGAGTTAAATGTTCCCGCACCCCATGCCTCTGAACCTACAACAGTATTTCCATCTCCAGTTACTCCAGACGCAGCCTGAAGACCTACTGATGTATTCCAATCACCTTTTAGAGTAGGATTAAGATCATCTCCTTGAAGTGCTCTACATCCAATAGCTGTATTGCCCACTCCTTCATTATTTTTATGAGATAGCGCACCTACTGCAACAGTTTGTCTGTTAATACCAATAGTACAATCTGTACCAATTCCAATTGAGTCACTTGCGAATCCTGACCCTTCTAATTGAATTTCTACACCATTGACAGTTACTTTTTCTCCTGTTTGTGGATTTACAATATCTACATTAATTTCACTCATTTTTTATTTTTTAAGTATTATATACTGACATTGATGAAATTTGAACATTGCAATCTGCGCCTTCACAGCTAACAACAAATCCTAATTTTAAAATAATGCCTAAAAGATTTAAGTAATCAGTAGCAGTTAATGTAGTATGGTTTAATTCTAAATAATCTAAAACTATTCCTAAACCACTGTATCCGCTATAACTAGAACTTTCAAAAGCTCCAGCATTTAATAATGTTTCTGGATTAAAATATGCATCTGTTGCTGTAGACAAAGCAGTCCATCTTGCAATTTTATCATTAAAATCTGTATTGCAACATTTAACTATCGCTCCTCCAGATTTAGTTTCATATAATGCTTTTATTGTTTTCCAAGTTGATACACTTGCTTCATGTTCTAAGCAGCATATTTTTAACCAATTAGTAGTTGCTCTATCTAAAAAAGCAGTTATTTGCGTATCGTCAGAAATAAAATATAATCCTGATTTACAATCTGGGCAACATATATCAGTAGAGTTAGTTACTGAAATACCGTTAATTAAAACACTAACAAGTGCAGTGTCTATAGTATGAGTAAAAGGTACAGCTGCGGGAGGTGTTCCTTGCTCAACTAAAGCTGTATAATCTGATACTACCTTGGCATCCATGCAAGTTGTTCCAACAAGTGAGAACGCTTCTTTTACAGCATACAATAATGGATTTTCACATATTGTTGCCGCACAAGTGCATTTGCTATCTTTACATTTTTTACAACTCATTTTTTATATTTTAAAATACTCCAAAATCTGGACAAGCTCCTGAACCAACATACTCAATAAATTTAGTAGAAGAGGATATAATCATATTGCAATCACAACAATAAACTACTATACCTTTAGTTAACAAAGCATCAATAAATGCTTCAGTAGTTCCACTAATATTATGTGTATTCTTTGTTAATTCTATTAAATTACATAAAGCTGTTTTGTTACCTAACGTGTTAGTTTCAACTACTCCTCCTGTAATTAAACTAGCAGTAGTGTCAACAAGCCCTGTTAATTCATTAAAACAACTACCAAAGTCTGTATCACAACA
>Ga0206131_10007776_pt1 | contig 10677 bp, 14 predicted proteins | sample Helgoland_Spring_FD_148636 | JGI IMG/M metagenome (GOLD analysis project Ga0206131, IMG submission 148636) | Pelagic subsurface seawater microbial communities from Kabeltonne, Helgoland, North Sea - Helgoland_Spring_Bloom_20160517_1 | ecosystem: Environmental > Aquatic > Marine > Epipelagic ... | reverse complement strand
CATATCTGATTGCTCTAATACTTCATACATTTCACCAATATTACATTCATTTACTCCCTTAGTGTTCAGAGCATCAAGATATGAGGAAGAATTTTCTCTAAGACCTATTTTCAAATCTATATTCGAATTTATTGAACGTAAAGTATCATTAATATTTTGATATTGAGCAGGAGCTTGTGAACCCCAACCAATAATACCAATCTGTTTTATACCTTCTAATCCTTTTTCCAATAATTCATACTTATCTTTTCCACCTATCACTATATTCTCTTCATATTTATGAAGTTTTAACTTTTCAATATTATAAATAGATGATGTTAAGTGTCTTACTGAATTAAGTTTTCTAGAATTTTTGATTAAATTAAACATTTTAGGTAAATAAAAATTTAATTTTTTAAATAAATTTTATGAATTCTATAAATAAATTTTATGTATTCTATAAATAAATTTTATGAATTCTATAAATAAATTTTATGAATTCTATAAATATAAAAGAATTAATTATATAAATAAAAATACTAAATCTAAGAAGAAATAGTGGCATGACATTTTGGATCCATATTAAATGTTTTTTTCTTACTCTTTAAAGGAACAATTCTAATTAAACATTTTGATTTAATACCATTAATTGGATTAGTACACCCTTTTTCCTTAACAGGTTTTTTAGTAGACATACATTTACACATTTTTTGGCACTTTTTAGTTTTTTTACATTTATATTTTATTGATTTATTATTACTATTGTTTTTGTTATTTTTGTTACTGGAACATCTTGATCTAAAATTTTCATATCTTGAACGAACTTCTTCGAATGAAATTGTATTTTTCTTACCTAACATAGTATTAATATGGTTATGGAGGTCGTACATATATCTAGAGAATGTTTGTCTATTTTTCATTTTATTCATAGAAAAGTTAGTATTTTTTAGGTTTTTTTTGAGATTTAAACGACAATATTTACAAGGTAAAATATTTTCTAAGGATTTAACAAAATTCATATAACTAACTTTATCTTTTTTTGTTGGTTTTACTGGAAAATTAAAACTCATAGTATGTAAGAAATGCCATAAACTTGGACCCCATACATAGGTCAACATTCCGTCCGAACTATTAAAATCATCTTCCTTAAATACACATTTTACGGACATATAATATTTAATATATACATATATTTTATTTTTCTAACTATCTAAATAATCTAGTGCTACCTGTATGTTAGGAAAAATTAAATCTATCTGTGGATACCTAATTTTAATATCTTCTGTGTAATTACCAATTAGAATAGTAATCCAATTAAATCTTTTGGCTTCTACTAAATTTTCAATCGTATCCTCAAAAAAGTAACATTTATCATCTATATTAATATTGGCGTAATGGTATAATTTTATATAGGAATTTACATTTGGTTTAAATCCTGTTAATTCTCTACATAAAACTTTATTAAATAAACCTTGAAGTTTCATAATCTTAACACATTTTAAAGTATGAAACAAATTTCCATTAGTGAAAAGTATTTTTTTACCAGACAAACTTTTAATTTTCCTATTTAAAGTTGGAGAATATTTCAGTTTATCATATGAAAATTTTGTATTAGATTGTTGATATAAAGTGTAATCTAAATCAAATATCCAATTAACCATATAATAATAATAAATTTTATTAATTATTATATTTTAAACACGAAAAAAAAATAATTTATTATTTAACATTCTTCATATCTTTCTGTCCAACTAATCCAACACAACCTTCACAATTGACACAATCGACACAATCCTTACAGTTTGAACAATTTATACAATTTGAACAGTTATTACAGGTATTACATTTAGTACAGTCTTTACATTTCTTACATTCAATACATCCATCACAATTCTTACAATCGCCACAAGTAAAACATCCATTACACTCTGAACAGTCTTTACAATTACCGCAAGTATTACATTTCTTACATTTTTTACATCCCTTACAATCTTTACAGTCGTTGCAATTAAAACTATCAGCACATCTAACAGACTTATCACAATCTTTACATACTATACAACTTTCGCATTTTTTACAAGAAACACAATTATCACAAGATTTACATTCAACACATTCGACACATTTACTACAATCTAAACATTTGGTACATTTAACACAATCTTTACAATTTACACAATCTTTACATTCCTTACAATTTGTACATTTGGAACACCCTGAACAATTAGAACAAGATTGACAATTATTACAATCTTTACAATCTTTACATTTTTCACATTTTACACAACCACTACATTTCTTACATCCATTACATTTGGCACAACAATTACATTTTTCACAGTCTTTACAAGATACTGCTTCTTTGCAACCAGAACAACTAGATTTTTTTTTAGTAGGCATTTATAATTTAACCTAAGATTTTTATTTTACAAAAAATCAAATTGAACTATATAAATTTTATTACTTACCATTAAAGGTAATTTTAAATCTACTAATTTAGTTTTATCTGTAATTTTTAATTTTTTATAACTTAATTGACTATAATCGACGGTATCATCTTCTTTAATTTCTATTATAGCAACTTCTGCTTTTAGACCAATACTGTTCATATATTTGTTGAAATTTTTAAAATCATTCTCAGATAATTTAGATAAATCAACCTTACCATTTTCACCAAATAAAATTTTCATTCCAGCTGTAAAAAGTGTAAGTAAGTTTTCAAAAACTTCTTTTAAATTAGTTAGATTATCTTGATTAACAAAAGAAACACCATAAGTTTTAGGTGGTTTAGGTGCGGAATCAAATAAAGTTTCAATTAAATCTCCTAAACTTAATTCTCTTTCTCCTATATTATTCATTTTATTTATAAATATATTTAAATTTAACATTCTAAACTTATAAAAATGAATACTTTTTATTTAATATTTTTAATTTATTATATAGTATTTGGGTTACTATTTTTGTATTTTTACTTATTTATCTATAAACAAAAAAAAATGGAAATTAAAGATTTATAAAATGTGTTTATATCTGTATTATTTTTTATCATATGTTTATTAATTGATTAAAAAATGTTTTACTATTTACTTGATAAGTCTTCATTTCTAAATAATCAAGATAAAACTAAAAAAATGACAACCATTCTTATAACCGGAACTATTATTTATATAGTATTTCACTTTATATTAAGTAATCTAAATAATAACAATTTAACAAAATATTTCTGGGTTTTATTTTGTATGGATGTTGCTGCCATACTTATTAATTCTAAAATGGAATCAGAACTAATATTCAATAAAGATTTAATAGATAATAAACATAAATCAATACTCAAGAAGGATAAAGAACAAAAAAATAAAGAGCTAATAGAAAAAAAAGTTAAGTTCAAAGAAATAGAAGAATTAAATGAAATTGAGAGTAAAGATGAACCAAACGAAGAAGAGAAAATTGAAAGTAGAGAAGAAACAATTGAAGAAAAAGTAGAAATAAAGAAACCTAAAAAGAAAAAATCAAGAAAGAGCACGCCTATTTCTGAATTGATGAAAGAGAATAATGAAGAAAAAAAAGAAACATCCCAAGAAGATGAAATAAACATTACATTAGCTGATTTACAATCTGATGCAGGTTCTGATTTAGATTTAGATTCATTTGAGAAAGATTTTTTCCAGAATTAGGATATTTTCCAGAATTAGGATATTTTCCAGAATTAGGATATTTTCCAGAATTAGGATATTTTCCAGAATTAGGATATTTTCCAGAATTAGGATATTTTCCAGAATTAGGATATTTTCCAGAATTTAGGAATAATCTTTTATTATCTTTTCAAAAATTGTTCTTATTTTCAAATCTAGAATATTACCTAAATTAATTTTTTTATTCAAGACATAATCATTATCTTCTAATTCTACTATATGTTGAAATAGTTCTAATTCTTTATCATTAAGAGTATGGTCTTTAAAATATAGAAATTGGAGTAACTCATTTTTAAATTGAGTTTTACAAAATTTTTTATGTAATTTTTTGTTTTTGTTAATATTAACTACATAAATTTTAATATTTTTAATTTCTAGAATACTAACAATATTTTTCATTTTCAAACCTTCGCATTCATATTTGTCCTCAAATAATCTAATTATTTCCTTTTTTATTCTCTTTTTATATGTGATAATAGTTTCATTATCATTCTTATTTTTAAAATTGAAATTATAAATTTGATTATTGGGTTCTAATAGGAAAATCGAAGGATTTAAATATATTTGTTTATTATTGTTTAAAATATCTCTTTTTTTCCAAAAAAAAGGAATATAACCTATGATATTATTTTCAGGTTGAGAATGAAGAATATATTTTTTATCTTCTTTTTTTTTTTTCTTAATAAATATTTTGTATATTTCTTCTGATAGTAATTCCATTTATCAAAAAATTAAATAAATTTAATATCAATTTTTTAAATAAAAGTTTTCTCCTTATAACTTAAATGGAATTACATCAAAACTTATCAATCATTTTAGTATGTGTATTAATTATTTTTTTATTAATAAATTCTAAATATCTTAAGGAAGAAAAATTTAATAGTTTAGGAAATGAATTATATAACATTCACCAAGAAACAGATTTAAAAAATGGATATATAGGAGTTCACCCAAATATTTATAAAAAAAGTAAAGACAAAGATTATTATATAACAAGTAGATACAATTTCAATTTAACTACAACCGAAAAGACAGAATTAAAGAGAATTGTAAATCCTATTATAAAAAAAATTAATCAAGATTTAAATTTAAAATTTCATTTTGTAGATTACGAACATGTTACAACACAAGTATTTAATAATGGAGATAAAAGAATGATAGTAGATTTCTTTATTCACGAAACAAATAAATACTATGATAAAAGATTAATAGCAGATGTATATATTAATACTAATAATGAATCAATGAAAGTTAATAGTTTAAATATTGGAAATGGGAAAATAGAGAAAACAAGTGATATTTTAACAATACCAGAATTTTCACAAAAAATAATATCCGATAATAATTTTAAAAATACTAATACAGTTATAGGTAATGAAACTAACTCCTTAGAATATAATATTTTAAAAGATAAACCTATAAATTTCATTAGTCAGAAAAGAAATTTTACCAAATGGATATTACCAGATAAAGCACAAGAACAACAAACCTACCCATGTAGAGACCAAGAATTTAAATGGAATCAAGATGGAATTTTAAATACGGAACAACCTAAAAAAAATTGTTTTGGAATTAATAATACATTTAGAAGGCAATTACAAAAACCTAAATTTTTACCTTCTTTTAAAAATCAAAATCAAAAAGATACTAACAATTGGTTATGGGGAGAATCAAGAGGAACTGGAACAAATAAATTTAGTGGAGGAAGTGGATAAATTAATTTATCCTAAGAGACCACAAAACATTATTAGGAAAAATACTAATAACATATATCCTTTTTCTCCCATTTGGTCAACAAGTGAATATGCGATTAGTCCTCCTAAAATAAGGAAAATACCTATTACAAAAATATCATAAAAATGATATTCCTTTTTAACATTATAAATTTTCCCGTATATTTCCTGATCTTCGTATTCATGTGGATATACTACATCAACATTGTAAAAATTTTCTCTTAAAGTTTTACTAAAACTATACATTAATATATATATTTAAAATATTTTAATGAAATTAATATAATGGAACAAAAAATTGATTTAAAAAAACCAAATTTTTATTCGAATAAAAACCAAATTAACCGGATTAAGAAAATGGATAAAAAAATTATTTTACAAATTCAACAAATAATTCAAGATATTGTCTTGAATACTGAAATTACCAACACGGAGTTAGAAGTTTTAGAATCGAGGAATAAAATTAAATTCATAGTTTTAGATATTTTACGCGAGTTAATTGATAAGAAAAATGATTTTAAAATTATTGGTGAATATGAAAAGGAAATCGAAAGACATTTATTTTTATCAATCAAAGTAAAACAACCTATTTATAATGAAGAAGAAATTTCAACATTAAATCAAATTATAATTAATTTGAAAAAAATACCTCAACCTGAGCAAAGAACACCGGAATGGTATGCTTTTAGAAAAGACCGTTTAACCGCAAGTGATCTAGGAACTATTATTGGTGTAAATCCTTATGAAAAAGCAGATTATGTAGTTCAAAAGAAATGTGGTTTTGAAAAACCTTTTAAAGTCAATCGAGCTATTAAATGGGGAATTAAATATGAAGAAGTTATTACGATGGTTTATCAACAGAGAAATGAAGTAAAAGTATTTGAATATGGATGTCTTCCTCATCCTAAAATAAAACACTTCGGTGCTTCTCCTGATGGAATTGTGGATTCGGATAGCACAAATAAAGATTATATTGGAAGAATGTTAGAAATTAAGTGTCCTACTAGTAGAGATATAACTGGTTTTATTCCAGAATATTATCACTCTCAGGTCCAAGCGCAGTTAGAAGTATGTGATTTAGAATATTGTGATTTTGTAGAATGTAAAATTTCAGAATATGGTTCAAGTGAAGAATATTGGGCAGATGGAGATAATTATTATCAAGTAAATGGTTTTGAAAAAGGTGTTGTAATAGATACTTATGATTACACTCTAAAAAAAGAGGTATTTTATTATTCTAAGTTAGGTTCAACCAAAGAAGAAATTGATAAATGGGAAGACGAAATAATTGATAAGATTGTTGATACGGAAAAACTAGATTATATCAAAACTTCCTACTGGAAAGTAACTCAATATAACGAACTTCTTATAAAAAGAGATAAAGAATGGTTTGATAGTGTGTGTTTACCTAAAATAAATGAATTTTGGGCAAAGGTATTGGAATATAGACAAAGACCACTGGAAGATGTCAAAGCACTTTGTTCTAGTAGAAATAGTAAATCAAAAAAAATAGTAGATTTAAATGAAAAACCTAAATTAAATGAAGTACAATATTCCAAAAACAAAAGTCTGATAACAAATTATTTAGATAAAAAAGAAGAAAAACCAAATAATGAATTCTTATTTCTTAGTGACTCAGATTAATTTAATAGGTATAATTATCTATCAAATCCAAATCTGAAATTATATCACCTAAACTTTTTTTTAATTCAATTGTCATATCCTGCATTATTCTATAAAATAGATTTTTGAGCATTATAGTATCTGCTTCTGCTCTATGTGCTCCTAGTGTTTTAACTCCTAATTTTTGACAGAGTGATTTAAGATTATATTTCTTAAAATGTGGATAAAGTTTTTTGGCAATAAGGAGTGTATCAAGAAATACCCAATTAAATTGTTTAATATCAATTCCCATTCTTTTGAAATGAGCACTTAAAACGAGTTTATCAAACCCGATATTATTATGCGCAATAAAATACACTTTTTCATTCTCTTTTAAATTATTATTAATAAAATAAACCAACTGTTCCGAAATATTTTCAAAGGTAGGTTTATCTTTAACCATATCATCCGTAATTCCTGTAATTCTTATGACAATATCTGGAATTGGTTTTTCTGGATTAATTAAACTTGTAAAAGTTTGGTCATTAAATTCCAATAGTTTCTGTTTAATAAAACACATTTCTGTAATCTTATCGTGATATTGGTTTAATCCAGTAGTTTCTAAGTCGTAAAAAATAAGCATAATTAATTAATAATATAATTCTTATAAAAATCAATTTTATTATTTAAAACCTAAATAATTTATTGATATATGAATAAAATATATTTAGAGGGAACTCATAACACTAGAGATTTAGGTGGTTACGTTACACAAGATGGAAGAAAAGTAAGAAGTAATTTTTTATATCGTTCGGATAAGTTATCAAATTTAACTCCAAATGATGTTTTAAGTTTACAAAAGTTAGGTATAAAAAGAATAATTGATTTTCGTTCAGAAGATGAAAAAACTAGAGATCCAAATATAATTCCGGAAGGAGTAGAATATGTTGAAATGCCAATAGAAGCAGATAAAAAAATAAAAAAAGAAATATATGATGTTTTATCGGGGAAAATAGATAAGGATATTAAAGAATTTTTAATGGAAGCAAATAGACAATTTATTTATGAATACAGTGAAACATTCAAATTATTTTTACTTAAAATTATAAATAATCCAGTTCCAACATTATATCATTGTACGGCAGGAAAAGATAGAACTGGTTTTGCTACCTTATTGATTTATACTATTTTAGGTATAGATAGAAAAACTATTCTAGAGGATTACTTAAAAACAAATGAATTTATAGCAGATAGTATTGAAAAAGTTAAATATGAAGTTGCCAAATCTATGAAACTATCAAATAATGAAGTTGATAAAATTATACCTTTATTACAAGTTGATATTGATTATATAAATTCAGCTATTAATGAAGCAGATAAAAAATACGGTTCTATATTTACCTTCATAAATGATAAATTGGAAATAAAATCAAGGGAAATCGACCTATTAAAGGTTATGTTATTAGAATAAATAATTATATTGGTATATTATATATACAGAATGATTAACAGTGATGATATTAATATGAAAACTATTAAAGTATTTTCTATTGTAGAAATTTTAGATAATAAAATAGAAAATATTGATTTGAAAATCAAAGAGATAAATAATATTTATATGAAATATGAATTTAATAGAAACTTAGACTTGAACCAATCTAATTCTTATTTAAAATTCCAAGCCGATTTACTCCAAAATGAAAAAAAATATTATACAAGTATAAAAAACACATTTTTTAAAAAATTCATAAATGATTTGTATGAAATTTCAGATTTTATTATATTAATTTTGTTATCAATGGATGATTTAGATATTGGTTTGGAAAATGAAAAATTGAATATTAGGAAAAAAATCCTTAAATCCAAAAAACAAAATGTTTTTGATAGTGGAAAAGTTTCAGAATTAATAAATATTACAATAAATAATTTAGGTTTAACCAAAGAATACATCAACTTATTTGAAAAATTTATAAATGAGAAGGATGAAGAGAATAAGAAAAAAAATATTCATTCCAAAAATATGAAAGTTAATTTAATGAATAAGAAGAACCATTTAGAATTAGAATATAATAAATACACCGCACAATTAAATGAATTAGTAAATTATTTTTTTGATTTTTGTTCGTGTATGGAGAAACAATTAGACAAACAAGAATTATTAAAATTTTTCATTAAAAAATGATTTAAATATTTACGTTTAAAAAATAATAATAATGGTAAAACAAAGAAAAAGTAAACAAGTTAAACGTGATTATTGGAAGGAAGAAGAAGAGCAAATGTTAAAACAATGGGCAGATAAAGCACAATGTTATCAGTGGATGCACAATAGATCTAGGGAAATTTATCAAAGTAAAAATGCTTGGTATACAATTCCAGTAATTATAATTTCAACTATAGCCGGAACTGCTAATTTTGCTCAAGATAGATTTGCGGATGACATAAAAGAATATGTAGTTATTTCAATTGGAACTTTATCGATTATTGCGGGTATTATTACTACTATTTATCAGTTTTTAAAAATATCTGAAATAAACGAAGGTCATAGAACAGCACTTTTATCTTGGGGTAAATTCCATAGAAACATCGAATCAGAATTAAGAAGACATCCTCTTGATAGATCCGGTGCTTCAGAAATGATTAAATTTTCTAAAGAAGAATATAATAGATTGGTAGAAATATCACCTTATATACCTAAAAAGGTATTGGGCGAATTTAACAATAAATTTAAAAAGAATGACAGTTTAACTAAACCAGAAATAGGAAATGTTATAAATTCAATGGATATTTATGAAATGGATTTAGAAGAAAGGCAAAAAATGATTGATGAATTAAATGATACTATAATTTCTAAAAATAATGCTTTATTGAAGAAAGAACAAAAGATAGAAACTCATATTGATAAATTCAAAAAAAGTTTTTATAGTTTAAATAATAGAAATCCGACAAAGGATGAGATTGATAAACATATGATTTTTTTAAATGAAGATAACTATACTTCAGACGGAGATAGTGAAAATAGTAATGATTTGGAAAATGGACAAGTTGAGGATATAAATATTGAAATAGGTGAAAATAATGAAGAAGAAGATAATGAAGAAGTTAAAAGTGTTGAATCAGTTATATAGGTTTTCATATAAGAAGAATGGTAATAGATAAACAAAGGCATTAATGTTCATTAAACTTCCTATTAGGATAATTGTGATTATAATTTTATTAATTTTTTTTAAAAATGGGATATAATTTCTTAAAATCAGAAATAATCCTATAAACCAAGATATGAAATGACCAAATGGGCATATCATATTTTCTGGACTTTCAAATTTATAAATGCCGTTATTAACTAGGTGTTTAAAAAACCCATTTTCTATTTTAAAAAGATTTAGAATAAATCCGTGGTCCAAAGCAATTTTAGTTTTAAAATAATTAAACATATAAATTATATAAATTGATTCAATTATACTGATGATTAGTTTATTATTCATAATTATTTAGTATATTTTTTTATAGGTAATAATTAAATGAAACTTTTCAATAATTTTATGGAAGAATATTTAGAATTAAATCCTTTACATGCAACATACATTGGTATAAACGATTATAATAATAAGTTAATTAATTACACAGACAATAGAGAAAAAAATAAATATAAAAAGTTTTTAAAAAAATATTTA
>Ga0206131_10007774_pt1 | contig 10679 bp, 10 predicted proteins | sample Helgoland_Spring_FD_148636 | JGI IMG/M metagenome (GOLD analysis project Ga0206131, IMG submission 148636) | Pelagic subsurface seawater microbial communities from Kabeltonne, Helgoland, North Sea - Helgoland_Spring_Bloom_20160517_1 | ecosystem: Environmental > Aquatic > Marine > Epipelagic ... | reverse complement strand
ACTCTATAATTTCTGCTGTTTATTTGGCAAAAATTATTATTACCCACATTAATACACACATTCAGAATGGCGCTTTAGGCTAATATCTGAACTTCATGTCCTGTGTTAGAAATAGCTTGGGCTCAAATTCACATTATAACTTGTTAAGGATTCCAATTTTAATCAAATCTATTTGATTGATTATGCCATTTATTTATATCGCTATCTTACGAATGTATTCATGCCAATCCAAAAATGCGCTCCTCTCAGTGCCATCTGCACCTCATTAGCTCCTAAAATTGCCAGCAATAGCTTGATAGATTGGGGCGTTGAACTTAAAAAATATAGCTGCACTCTTTTCGAAAATCCATTTACGCAATGAAGGCCAATTGAATGATTGATCAGAAGCTTATTAACACAGTAGTTGATGCGACACTCACAGGCACAATGACGTGTAAGATCGAAGAAACGTACATCGAATCATCAAGTATTTATAATGATAATTACAACACGATGGCGGCTCCCATGTACAGTTGGATCCAAGACGGTGATACATTTGAACGTGCTGAACTTTGCTATTGGGATAGCTATTTGGACGAGGAGGTTGGGAGTTTGAAGACGTTTATGAGGGCCTGTTCAAAACTGCAGAAGATGCGATTTTATACATTAAACAACGCGGAATAATTGAGGGCTACAGCGAGCAAGAATTAAACGATTTCATCACCCGCGTAATGCCAACCACAACCTGTGTTGAGAAGTCATGATAGTCTGATAGATCGAATGTCTAGGTGAGGTTGATCCTGTGTATCTAGTTGCACGTGGTCCGGGCTGTATTCCCATAATATCGTGTGGTGCAGTTAACTTGCCTGTTCTGGTTATTCAATTTGTCAGTCTGTGCTTGTCTGCGATCTGCTTCATTTTTCAAAGTATTTTGCAGATTCTGCATATTCTGCTGAGATGCTGCACCCCAGTTAGCATTCTCGGTTTGCATACACTGGGCAAATTCTGTCGTGCCAATAACGAAACCATATGAAACACAATTTTCTTTAAATTTTTGGGCCCTATATTCGCGGGGGAGTAAGCATTCACTAACACTGGCGCTAATAAGAATAACTGTAAGTATTGTGAACATATAATACCTCCAAAATCAAAGGGGAGGGGGGAGATGTAGCATAATCAAGTTGTATTCTCCGAGTGTATTGTGTCCAGCCGCAACTTATATTTCTTCTGTGGATACCATCGTGTTATCGACCGCATCATTGGTAGCTAGTGTGCTGTTATTGAAAGATCTTCCGCAGCCTTAACGTATTAAATTAAAGATTATAGATTCTTAACGATTCTACACGTCGAGACCTTAACAGCCCTAAACAGAACTGGCTTCACTCAATGACAGGTTCTTATTTTGCACCGCCACATTTCATCAGTAAGCCGTATACAATCACTAATCAGCTCCCAGATATAGCGGCGCTCTGCAATAGCTTTCTCAGTGTATTTGCCGTGCTTAAGGGCATTTTTATTTCCCTTTGGCGCGCCTGTTGATAGGCCACTGTGAATCCCACAGCGCTTCTTACCCCGTATTGCGGGTGTCGTTAGTTCAAAGTCGAACGTGCGGAATGTCCTGCCAACGTATTGTATAACGTGGTGACAACCGCTCCTGACGCATTCGCCACTTTGCCCCCTCAGGTGATAACCCCAGCCCAATAGAATCACGCCCAAACCTTGCGTTAACTTGATCTAACGCCTTCATCAATGGCTCCACACCGCTCAACTGATCATCGAACAATGATGGTATAACGTCTTGCTCAGATGATAACTCTAAAAGCAGGACGCCCGCTTTACGGTAAGCTCAATGCACGGTTTGGACGTGATTCTATTGGGCTTGGATTATCGCCAAAGGGAGCAAAATGGCGTATGCGTCAGGAGCGTTTGTCACCTCGCTATACGACACGATGGTGTAATATTCCGTACGTCCAGATTGAGTAAATAGATGGATAGTATGAACCAAGCGCTTTGCGAGACTCATAACAAAATAGTGGGTGACAGACACCTTCTTTTTGCTAGTTGGTGAATGGGTTTTGGTTGGGGAAACAATGAGAAAAAACCCAACTGTCACCGACTGTTAGGACCCGTTTCATTGTCTCTATAGAAAAGCGGTATTCTATCGGGTTGCCATTCACGTCCTCATTTTTGTAATACCAAATGCCTCCAGCGCTCTTAAACCTTGCATCTCTGTTAGGAATAAGGCCGGGCTCTAGCCAAGACCCATCTCTCGCAATTCGTATGTTTTTTCAATCGTGGCGTCACCAAAACAATGCAGCAGAATAGCTTCATCATTAGCTGCTACAGCCTCACCGCTCACACTGACAGCCAGCAAGGGGGGTAAGATTAGTCGTTTTATGCAACACCTAGTTGGCTAAGTCCAGATTTAGCCTGTGGGCTTGCTTTGGTCAGTAACCACGCAAGCCTGTATTACGTTTGAATTCACGGCAGATCGTAGACTTATGAACACACACAATTAGTACCGTCTCTGTCTGGTTCAGTCCCGCTTTCATTAATACCTGTATCTGGTATCTTTGATCTTGGGTTAACTGAGTGTAGCGTCTCATATGTGCCTTTCATTCTTGCCGGAACGAAAGGCTATGATGCTTCCGCAGATTAACCTCTATTACGACACGTTGAGTTGCACTTACTTGTTGAATTTAGGTAATTAAGCGAAGTATGGATACTAGTTAAAACCAATTTTAATCTTAAAATTCTAGGTGAATGCTAAAAATATTAAGGTTTACCACATGATGTAACACTTAGATGACGATGGTATAATCCATCTACTAATATCATGTGAGGAACGGTTAACGCTGCTAGTCCAATAAATATAATACGAATAAATGCTACGTCGGCTGAGACCTGAAACATAGCCAGCCAAATTATCAATCCCCCCAATGCCCAAGTGATACAAGTAAAACTAGCGATTTGAAGGCAAATATTTCTTAAAGGAATGGTATTTCTCAAAGGCAGCCAAATATTTCGAAAGTGACGGACTGAATGAAGGCCACAAAAATAAATTGCAAAACTAACTAAAGGTGGAAACTGTGAAAATAATATAAGCAAAACCAATAGCTCGATAAACTCAAGACGCCATTTGGTGTCTAAGATTGCTTTGCATGTATAAAAGACCAAGACAATCAGAAAAATAATAGAAATAAAATCAATCATAACCCAAACTGGACCAGCATCCTTGCCAATAAGGAAAGAATAAATTTGTAGGACTTCTTCTTTATGGCTTTGGCTAATACCAACTATTACCACACATCCGTGAGCGTATCCTTGTACTAAAGACATCCATCCTTGCTTTGTGCGGGCAACGTCAAGACCAAAATGAATGATACTTATTGTTAAAAAAACCATCAGTGAGATTGTAGGGAATAGCATCCAAAACAATATGACTAACACAGCCATTGCGATGTAAAGACCAAAGAATTTAAACAAGCTACCAGGCTGCCTTGTATAACCGATATACCCTGCAATTGCCCCATCTGCAGCGCCATGGGGTAAGCCTATTAGTGAAATTGCCATAAGTGCAGCAAAGTCAAGAGTGCTAAAATCTGAAATTAAAGAATTGAGCAACATTAAGCGCCTATTTTAAATTTTAAAAAATTACTATAAAGTGACTGTATAAATGATCTGATAAAAATCCATTTAGGCATCGAAAAAATCACCTTCAAGCGAAGGCGCCAACATGCTTCCCCACTCATAAATAAAGCGAATTCATCACCACTTAATGCATCGGCAAGCTGTATAAATATATGGGGGGTGACGGCAGGCCATTCTTTAAGAACTTTTACAAACATTTGATCCATCCATAAATCAATGTTTTTATGAGGTGAGGTGATTTTCATTAATTTGTTTTTGGTTTGAGCTGATAAAATTGCTACAGATATTTGCTTTTGAATGAAATAAAATGCGTAACCACTAGAAGGTTTGATTGCGCCGCCATTTCCACCGAGACCTACTACAGAAACGTCTGAGCGCTCTAATAAGCCCATTGGAATCGCGCCTTTTTCAGTGCGCTTCACTGAAACAACTTGCTTAGAATGACAAAGTTTTAGGTAGTCTAAAATTGCTTTCTCAAAAAATTCATCTGGTTCTCTATCACAGCTAAACATAGTGGATTCGACAAGAGCTTCGCTATCAGAAAATGGTAAGACATATATAAAATGAATACCACGTGACTGATCACATCGGAAATCCATCATTGTTGCAACGGATGGATTAAAAGAACCACTTTTAGCCAACACCTCCCAACCTATAAAATGCTGCATCAGTTGTCCATGTGGGACTGGTTGCGGCCTGGTATCAAGAATTTGTGCTTTCTGATCGCTTGCTACTTTTGACTGACTAACAATTTTGACGCCATGTGCAATTGCAAGCTCCTTGCACATAGAGGTCCAACGACTACGGTAAATGGCATGGTAGGGGTAGTTAATTGAAGTGAGTACAACTGTTTTCTCATTAGTTACAACTTGCCAATTCTTCCAAGAACAATGAGAGAGCCCCGCTGCTGTATTAAGAATTGGGAGGTGCCAAAAACCCCATATGTGTTCTTGCTGTCGTGGAGCTCCTTCTGGGACAATCAATGTTAACTGATGGTCTGGCAGCTCTCTCGCACGTGCTGCAAGTGAGAGCCCTGCACATCCATCACCAATGATTTGTATAGCTGGCATAGATTAAATTACCATAATTTATTTGATATTTGGTAGTCCTTTAAGGGCATTATGCAATGTGTAATCGTGTGTTTCTGAATCCATTCGACGCCGACAGAAAATTAAGTTCATAATCGCCTTAAATGAGCATCGTAGCTTGGAAGCTTTGCTGGTAACCTGTCTACCCATATGCCAGCTGTAGCCTGATTGAGCAAGCTGCATACCAATCTCACGATAGACCTCAGCCGCAACAGCGATAGAAATACGAGCTCTCCAAGGTAAATATCTATAGCCGATGGTCCCACTTTGGTAATATTTATCTGCGAGCGTTAGCAGCTGTTTCACGGCTTTTTTGACAAGTAAATTTTCAGAAGAATTTACTTTTTTTGCGGCAATGCAAATTGCTTCAGGGGAGAGGTCTGACACCCACTCTCCTGGGATATAACGTCGACCCATACGGGCATCCTCTAAAACGTCACGGGCAATATTTGTTAATTGCATGCCAATGCCAAGGTCGATAGCATGCGATTTGGCTAGAGGATTATGACAATTCAAAGTTTCACACATCAATAGACCAACAGTCCCTGCAACGCAGTAAGCATATCTAAGTAAATCCCGCTTAGAATTTAGGCGAATTATCCCTCCCGCATCTTGAACCAATCCATCTAATAAGGCAGAAAGAACTGGCCTCAAAGATGACACATCATGGGGGAAAAATTCAAACCCAGAGGAAGCGAAATCATAATCTTCATTGCTTGATTGAAGCTCAGATTGCAGCTGAGTAAGGCGAGCTTCTCCACCCGGTATGTCGCCATCTGCTAGGTCATCAAGAATCCGGCAAAATGCATATAATCTAGCTGCTTTTTTTCTATCGCAAGGGGATAGAAAAATGCTCGCCCAGTAAAAGCTGCGACCATTTATTGATAGAGACTGAAACGGTGTTATTTTTTCGTTTGGGTGCATCAATTATTCAACGCTACATCAATAGACTAAATACCTCTAGGGTAGAGATTTGACAGTTTAGGGAAAAATTTCCTCTTCATCGATAAGGTTCTCAACAACTTTTGCAGAACATAACACACCAGGGATGCCTGCACCTGGATGCGCACCAGCAGTAGAAAAATACAAATTTGGAATATGTGGGTCACGATTGTGGTAGCGAAACCAAGCTGATTGGGAAAATATTGGCGAAATTGAAAATCCAGCACCGTGCATAGATCTATAATCTTTTTTGAAGTCTTCTGGTGTCATCCAAAAGTCATCAGTAATACAAGATTTAAGATCGGGCATTATAGTAGCCTCTAGCTCATCTATTATACGTGATCGTAACCATGAGCCTTTTATCTTCCAATCAATATCGGCAAGAAGGTTAGGGACTGGGCATAAAACATAAAAGCTATCACATCCATCAGGTGCAAAACTAGGGTCTGTGGCAGTCGGTCGATGAATATATAATGAGAAATCATCGCTAAGTAATTTCCGGTCAAATATGTCCCTTAATAACTCTTTAAATCGTGGCCCCATCCAAATTGTGTGGTGGGCAAGATTAGGATAAGTTTTTCGTGTACCAAAAAACAACACAAAGAGGCCCATTGAGTATTGATTTAAAGAGGTAGGTAAAATGCGTTTTCTGCGCGCAACTGATTTTGGCAACATTTCACTATAAACGGTTGGTGGATCAGCGTTACAAATAATACGATTAGCGTTAAAGGATCTTCCATCTCTGCTTCGACAACCTGTTGCACGATCATTTTTTATAATTATCTCTGTAACGTCAGTATTTGTAACAACATTCACCCCAGTTCGCTCCAGAAGCCGGTATAATTCACTGACAATCTTACCCGTCCCACCCATGCAGAAATAGACACCCCAACGACGTTCCAAATAATGAATTAAGCAATAAATTGAGGTTGTACTAAAAGGATTTCCACCCACTAGTAGTGGATGAATTGAGAATGCTTGTCGTAGTAAGGGATGCTTAATATGACTTCTAACCATTCCATCAACAGTTCTATAACACCTTAATCTTATTAGTGATGGCAGCTGTTGGAGCATGGTAAAAAAATTAGTGAACGGTTTTGTTGAAAGCTTTTCAAAACCAATCTCAAAAATACTCTTTGAAGCAGCAAGAAGTCTATCATATCCAGCAACATCAGCAGGATTAAAACGTTTAATTTCCTTCTTTGTGTCCTCAATACTTGCCCTGTAATCGAATTTATGGCCTCCATGAAAATAGAACCTGTACCAAGGGTCTAATCCTTTAAATTCAAGATAGTCAGAGCGCTTTTCTCCAAATAATTCATATAATTCATCGAATAGGAATGGAGCCGTAATGACTGTTGGACCAGCATCATGTATGAAACCACCTCTTGAAAAAACTTGCGCCCGGCCGCCGATTTCAGGTAATCGGTCAAGAAGAGTAACAGAAAACCCTTTGGCACGCATCCTTAACGCTGCCGCAATACCACCAAAGCCAGCACCAATCACTAGAATATCACTTGAATTATCTTCTTTTGGTAAGACAACGTTTTGATGGAGTTTATTAGGTTGTGACGGCATATTTACTAATCATCTCGATTAAGCATGAACGAGCTAATTGATTTCTCACAAACCTGTTTCACCATTGTATGAAGGGGGGATATGATTTCGTATAACTCAGCTGGAAGTTCTTCTGATAATTGCTCACAATCACAAAAAATTTCATGCATTTTTCTTGTGGTAGTGTTCAATGCTTCTGATGCTATTATTTTATCGCGCCAGTCTTCAAGTAAGGAATTGCAGCTAGTTCTGTACCAACTATCAAATCTCATCTGTTCTGGTGTGCTGAGCATTTGACGGTAGATCACAGTGACTCCATTTGGGGAACGGCGTGCGAGATCTGAACCTTGTGTCTCAGCACCATCTGTACCTTCAAAGTTTAAGATGTCATTTGCAATTTGATAAGCGCTACCAAGACGCCTGAAATAAGCAACAATAGGTGCAGATGAGTCATTTTGCTGAGCCATTGCCATGATGCCTTGAAGCGGGGCGGCTAGCAGTGGAGCAGTTTTGTTAGCAGATAAATCAACGTAATCATGCCAATTAATCATCTGTTTAATACCAAGCCCACCAACTTCGCCAACAGTTGTTAATTTCATTTGATCAGCGAGTATTTTAACGAGTACTGGCGTAGCTGATATTTGAGCTGCCTCAGCGGCCAATTCAAAAGCGAGTGCAATTAACCAATCACCAAGCATTAGCGCAGTATCTGGACCGTATTTATGCCAAACAGATGGCCTGCCTCTACGCAAGGCGTCTCCGTCGCAGATGTCGTCGTGTATCAAAGATGCATTGTGTAGTATTTCAACCGCAGCGGCCCATGGGAGTGCAGCAACCTGTTCTATATTCAGATAATTTGATGCCCTTATTGCCATTTTGGCACGCAGTAACTTACCAGGCTTAAAAAAGTGATGAGCGGCCGCCTCTGATAGTGGGTGGTTACTTTCAGGCAAGCAATTTTTTACATAACAAACAAGAGAGGATACATCAGTGGATGAATAGACTGTAGCAGTTTTATTGGGAACCTGAGCACTGTTTACCAGAGAACATAACTTTGACATAGCCTTAGAAACCCAATGCAGTTTACATATTCGATATGAATAAAGTTGGAACTTTGGCAAATCTGGAAATATCTCAAGATAGTAAAAGGGGCGGTCTTTTTAGACCACCCCTAAAAATACTAGCTTGCAGATTCACTTTCAGTGACAGCTACATTCCAGATAATCACACCGAACGCAATTTTATTTAGTACGTCAGCAAAATTATAGATGATGTTGAGCATATCAGCAGATCCAGCAGGATCGCCTGTTGCTAGATAACCATAGAAGTACCCAATTGGGTAGATTGCCCAACCGATTGTAACAATCCAACGCATTGTTGAAAATGCTGACTTCACAGCTGCGGAAGCTTTTTCTGCAGACATACGACCGGCTTCACCAAGGAAGATTTCATAAAGTATAAATGCCCAACCGGCCATTCCAATTATGAAGCCTGCCCATTGGTTGATATAGCCGACTTCACCAGCATAGCCACCAATTAACATCACAAGCGTGCCAATCATAATGCGCCAGAAAATCCCCCCTGATGCCCCACCAACGGCTCTAAGGATCAGATAGAACTCTACCATTAATAGAGGAACAGTTATAAGCCAATCAATGTATCGATAAACTGTTGGTGTTTCTCCGGTGGAAACCCAAACGTCACGCATGTAAAAATAGTGAACTGCAGCAACTAAAGTCACAAGACCGGAAACAGTCAGAGATGTTTTCCACTTAGCTGATACTCGCTGCGTCTCAAGGAAAAAGAACGCTGTTGCAGCTACAAGAGCCATTGAAATCAGCCAGAACGAAATTCCAACGTAATCGTCTGCCATTAAATTGCCTTCAGCGGCACTTGCAATCGAAGGAAAGGTTGCTAGGCCCCCGGCTAATACAGATAGCATAAAAGTATTATTAGATAATCTCATTTTAAAGCTCCTTAATTGTTAACTTGAGATAAAAATTAAAATACCTTCTATATTAAAAAGCATTTTCTAAGCAGTTTGCAAACAATATTAAGCAAAGGAAAAGATCCGTATTGTGCTGGACGGATTGCGGGGTGAGGAAACTATTGCAGAGTTTTGTCGCCGCGAAGGCATTGCCCAAAGTATCGGTTACAAATAGGCGAAGGAATTCATTGAAGCAGGCAAGCGCCGGCTTGCCGGTGATACGGCACGCAGCTTCAACTGACGAGGTGACCGCGCAGCGCTTCAAGCGCCTCCAATGCTTTATACTTGTCTGAAAAATTCAGTCGCTTTGTCATTCGCCTATCAATTTAATTGTGTTGGATACATCTTAGCACGCTGTACAAATTTACTAGACCACTTCAGGGGGAGGGTCATGGGGTGTCGCTGTATATGTTTCACAAGCCATCAAATTTGCTCGAATAAATGATCCATTTAAATGTATCCACCGTAACTTTTGATAAAGCACCGTGTCCATTTTCCAAAACCTTTGGGTCAGATTGAAAGCTTATTATGGATTCAACAGTAAAAAAACCTCACATCAACGTTGAATTAATCTCTAACAATCTCAAAAAAGAACTATCAGCGCTCAATAATCACGCGTTATACAAGTCAATAAACTCCATTGAAGAACTGAGGACTTTTATGAGGTGGCATGTTTTCGCTGTATGGGATTTCATGAGCTTACTTAAGGCGCTTCAGATAAATCTTACGTGCATACAATTACCGTGGACGCCACCCGTGGATAACGCGAGCGCTAGGTTGATCAATGATATTGTTTTGAATGAAGAGACCGACCTCAATCAAGAAGGTTTATCATCAAGTCATCTTGAGCTTTATTTGGATAGCATGAGTGATATCGGTGCAGATAAATCAAATTTTGATTGCTTCATGGCATCTCTTTCAAATGGTAATTCAGTAAGTGTCTCTCTCAACATGGCTGAGGCTCCCCGGTTCGTTCGAGATTTCGTTCTATATAATATGGATACAGCGGAGTTTGGCTCTATTGTGGAGATTGCTGGTTCGTTTGTTTTTGGTAGAGAGACTGTAATTCCAACTATGTTTGAAGAATTGTTAAAAAATTGGGGTATAAAGTATAATGATGCTCCAAAACTACATTTTTACTTATCCCGTCACATTGAAGTCGATACTAATGAACATGGCCCTGCTGCAGAGAGGCTATTAGATAGTTTAATAGATAACAACAACGATAGCGGTCTCAAGGCACTGGAAAGTGGTAGAGAAGCCATATCTAAAAGGCTCAAATTTTGGGACGGGATACAAAATCTTATTGATGAGCGAATAATTGTTTAATGTTATTAAAAGATCACGTTAATTAATAAGTGGCTGTACCAGATAACATTGTAGATATGTCGTTACTCGCGGAACATTTTCATTAACCTCTTAATTTTCTGAGGAGAAGATGTTTATGAACACCGATCAGCGCGAGATTCAACGCA
>Ga0206131_10007771_pt1 | contig 10683 bp, 10 predicted proteins | sample Helgoland_Spring_FD_148636 | JGI IMG/M metagenome (GOLD analysis project Ga0206131, IMG submission 148636) | Pelagic subsurface seawater microbial communities from Kabeltonne, Helgoland, North Sea - Helgoland_Spring_Bloom_20160517_1 | ecosystem: Environmental > Aquatic > Marine > Epipelagic ... | reverse complement strand
CTTGCTGCCCGCATTCTCTGTTAATCGCTTAACAGGATTTGCATTACCAGCATTAATCTGTTTTGCAGCGGCAAACTTAGTTGCCGACGTAGCATCACCAATAGTTACTGTTCCTGTAGTAAAACTAGCTCCCGTAAAAGGAGTAATAGTCGCACCAAGAAACTCTATTGAAGCTTGGTCAGTTGCAGTATTAGCTGTTAATGCAATACTTACAGTTTTTGCAGTAGCATCTGCTACACCTCTCAGATCATTGAAATCAACAACAGCTTGGTGTGTTGCTGCATCATATGATGCAGCCTGTGCGGTTAATGGAATTATACTAGCCATATTATTTACCTCCTTAATTATTTATATTTAAAGGCATCAGAGTTAATGGATTATCACACATCAGCATGAAGATCGCATCAATGATAGCTTTATGACCACCACCCTGATATTCCATTTTTTTAACTCTTGGCATCCGTGTGTAAGCCAATCCACACATATCCATATCAATAAAGATACCAGATTTATGAGTTGAAGCTGTATCAGAGCCTGTTTCCGGATCGCATTTTAAAAATGAACTTACATGAAGATCATAAGTACCACTATCAAGTACAAGCCGATCTACAGTTACATTCAAAGTAGAACCTTCACCAAAGTTAAACCTACGAACAGCTGTTTTAGCTGCTTCAGTTTTTTGATAAGAAGTAAACTCCGTAAAAGCATTTTTAAGCTCAATACCTAAGAAACCATCCATTTTAGCTGGTCCTTTTCTTTGCTTATACGATGAAATTCCCATATCACGGAAATCTTGTTCATCAAAGTCCGCTAAAGAATCTTCGTACTTACTTTCCCCAGGAGTGCGGAAATTAACAGGAGGTGCATAAGCAGCATCATCAAAGCTATCATCAGCCCACTTAAAGATTCCTCTAGTTTCATTTGCAGTAGCAACTCCATCATCACGGCTCACATCTTCTCCAGATAATGCTCGTTTCTCAATCATTCTACTGAGTACTTTAACACCTTCTGAAATTTGATAGTTCATGGAAGAACCACTAATTCCAGCTTGCTCTCCCATTTCCTCCATGAAGTCAGATACACCAATGTTGTACCAAATTTTTTGAGCTACTCCTGTGAGTTCTTCAGCTTGTGTTGAGTTAAATTCAGTTGCGTCTTTTCCGTCCAATACACCATTAAATCCCACATCTGGGAACTTCTTGGCTTGCCAACGATGGATTACTTGGTTCGGTTCTTTTCTCTTCCGTATCATGGAAGTAAAAGGGGTTTTATCGCTTTCAACGATAGAAATCAAGTTAGCCCAATCATCGGGTTTATTGACGGCATCTATTTCATGTAATGCTGGCATAATATATAAAGTTAATTTGTAATTAGTTTTGATATAGCTGACTCAAGATCTCCTTCACTTGCTGCTTGATAATCTGCCTCACTCAATGCCGTATTAACTTTAGGTTGCCTAGAAATTAGTTTTGCTCGCCCTGGGGCTGGAACTACAGGAACTCTAGGGGCTGTTTTGGGTAATCCCACAGGTGGAGCTAATCTAGGTGCAGATCCTTTTTGGATTAGACCTTTTACAATTAACCAACACATCTCAGGCCCATTTGGATGACTTCTTAAAGTCGCGTAATCCTTACTTGTCCAAACCTGAGAATATGTTTTGTATTCTTCAGATTCTTGATCCTGTAAAACAGGATTAGCTACAGCAACAGCATTTAACTTATTTACTAAGTTTTGCTTTTCTTGCTTGGCTTGCGGTATTTCAAGTAAAACACGCTTATTAAAATGATTATAAGTTTCCTGTATTTCTTCTGGAGAAAAGTATTTTGTTTCTCCATTTGAGTCACTAGCCTCATAACCATCCGTCAATGGGCCATTACTAGCCCACACCATATATTCCCTAGCCTCTTGATCTGCTTTACTTAGCTGTTCGCTAGTCATCTCACTTAAGTCAGAAGGTGTTTTATTATCTTCTGAAGGCTCAACAACTTTTGTTTCTAAGTGTTCACGCTTTTTAATTTCTGCTTCTAAGGCAGATTCAAGTGCTTTCCTTTTATGAACTTCTTTAGCAATTCTTTTGTTAATCGACTCTTGAACTTCGGGAGCAAGCTGCTTGCTTTGTTTCTCTTCGGGTTCAGCCGTGTGTGTTTCCTCTGTTTTGTCAGTTTCGAGTTCAACTGTTTGAGCCTGTGGCTCGGCTTTAGTTTCCGGCTTTGGATCTTCTAAAAGATTCGCAACCGAACTCTGTAGTGCATCATCAGATAAAGGCTCTGAAGTAGCCGTTGTTTCTTCTGTCATGGGTGTACCCCCCAAGTAGGTTTGTATGTTTCCATACACCCACTAAGGGGGGTGCTTACTTAACACGCAAGCCACCCAATGCCGATTTAACCTAATTAGCTTTTTTTGATCGAAGATCTTGTTCTAAATCAGCTAAAAATAATGTTAGTCCTGTACTTTTGCCTAACTCATGCGTTATGTCAGCCTTAGTAGTCTGAGTTTCCTGAGACATATCAGCGGCATTTTGCTCGGCTATTATAATTTGCTCCTGAGCTAAACTCTTCACAGCCTTTATTATTTCGGTATTGCCCATGCCAACCAACGCACTCCTACACTCATCACGTGGCAATATTTTACCATGTAATACTTTATACTTTTTATTAAAAAACATTATTTTCCTCCTAATGCTGGTATAGCCCCTAATCGACCATATTGTTTGTTTACTGTCTGTTGTTGAACCATGTGCGATAAATGTTCCATTCGTTTCTTTAAGATCTCTTGTGAGTCTTGCGGAAGCCTCTGAATCGCATCTGGATTAAGTTCTGCTATTTGCTGCAATACTTGCAATCTAAGTTGATGATTTACTCCGTCCTCCAACATAGGAGGTTCTACACCACTCGCTATTTTAGCAAAATTAGTTTGCTCCTCAGTTGCTTCCTTCATGTTTGCATTCTGTACAGGCTGTATAGTTGCAGCTGCTAATGATGGATCTAACCCAGCAAATAATTTTTGAACAAGTTTATCACGCTGTATAGTTGATAATGTATCAATTGGTAGAATGTATTTACCAATAATTTCAGCCTTCTTCATAACATACTCCATATCCAAGTCCTTTGAATCAAAACTTAATGTAAGATCAAATTTACCTTGTATTTCAGCACGGCTCTTAATTGTCGGAAACCCTTGATCTGAGCCACTTATCCTCATCAAAGTTTCATCTGGCATATACTGTTGGCATAATTGCAATACCATGTGCATCACTTCTTTCAAGTTAGCCAAAAAACTATCTACCATGTCTTGGGTGTGAAGTTGCGATAAAGCCGGAGGAACTAATTCATCAGCTCTACCAAAATACTCATTTACTTGCTTCTCCAATAATGGTTGGGCTTTATCATTAGAAACAGGATACTTCGGCATATCCATGAAACGCACTTCTCCAGGTCGATTTTCTTTAATTTGCTTTAAAGGACCAAATTCAAATTTAGCATTTGGACGATTCTTAGGAACTGTTATTGGCGGGATAGTGCTAATACTTGTATGATCCAAAAAGGAATCCCAAAGTATTTTCAGCATTTTTTGTTGCCCCATAGCTAACTCACTAACTGATCTTGAATCCCATAGCCTAGAAGTAAGAGTTTCACGACCAAACCAAACAAAAGGGTAATTACCATGTGCATAATCCAACATTTCACGCTCTTTAGCTGCAAACTCTACTTGATGATGAAAACAAGTATAGTATATAGCTGGAACTCCATCTTCATTTACACTTCTTGTATATGCTGTAATCTGCTCATATAAACCTTTATGCTCAATTTGCGAAGGAGCTTTAACCCTCTCAACTTGCCATTCTCCAGCTATTTCATGAGAGGTGTACTCAGGGAAACCTGTCTCTCCCTCATGCTCTAAAACTGCATCGACATATTTCTCTTCATAACCATGTGTCCATTGCCTTTCCCTAAGCTGAGCTTCACTTAACCATTCTCGTATAAATACAGCTCTAGCTGTGTTTAAATCAGTAGTGTTACTAGGAAAGAATATATCATCAAATAACCTATGAGCACAGATAGTAGGAGTCTGCGTTTTTGTATAAGGTGAAGGATAAACAGCTTGTCCTGTTTCCCTTAGCTCATTAATGATTTTTTTAATTCTAGCATCAGAAAGGTGGGGGCTACTTTCGAGTAACATTTTACCTAACTTTTCTTCTTCTGTTTTGTTTTGAATAAGAAGATCTAACTCTTTCATAAACTCTTGCGGAGTTACATTTTGAGCTTCTGGAGATTGCTGTAACTTAGCTAAAAGCATTTGAGCTATATCTTCAATAGTTACAGTTTTGTTTTCTAAAGCAACTTCATCATACCAATAAACACCCATAACAGCACCAGCCGGAACATCACCTTCTTGCCATTGAGCAATCTTTTTTAACTCTTTGCGGTACTTATTGCCTAAAGCGTTATTAGTAACCCACTTTAAAATAATAGACATTCGACCACCCATTTCTAAGTCATTCGATTCTATACCTTCTACCGTAATATCACTACGCATAGCAGAGGCTACTAATATTTTTTCACGCTCGTTAATAATCATATCAGTAAGCCGTACCCTTGCATCACTAGCTCCCTCAAAAGGAAAGGCTTTATGATTTTCATGCGGATCACTATGTTTTAAACCATCAGAAGATTGGTGAGGCCACCGACAAAATCTTGTATCATCAGCATTACTCCTCCTTTCCTGTACATCATAAGCTGCATCTTTACAGATGTCATCTATTTCGTTTTTTAAATCAGTTAATTGGTCTTCACTTATTTTTCCAGATCCACCATCTGCTTTAATATTCTCTATCGTATTCTCACTCTTCATAATTTATCTTTAATTTTAATATTTCCCTTGCCCTAAACACTCCCACCCCATTGACGGATTACTTGGTTCGGTCCTTTGAATCGTTTCGGTTCCTTTTCCTTCGATACCATGGAAGTAAAAGGAACATGAGTATCTTCTGGAGGAGTACCTACTGGAACTATATCCGTATAGTTTACTTCCAATATCTCCTCTGACCTAAACACCTTTTGCTTCATTCCCTTCAATAAAATAGGGGTAACGCACCCACTACTAATTAAGCATTCTAACTGATACCTAGTGACCCCTAGTATCTCTAATACTTGCCCCCTTCTTATAAAAGTAGTCAAATCACACATAATATCCTCCCCCTTCATTATTCCATGTACCTGTCGAAATGTTTTCACAATCCGATAAAAAAAAGTATCTGGCTACATCTATAGGATCTTTACAGCTCCCCTTATTACCATCCAATCCTGTCCAATTCTGTAGGCTAAATATTAAATTCATACATTTCTTAGAAACATAAAAATTTGGACTATTTAAATAGCTCTGAGGCTCATCCTCATTCCAATCCAAGGCATCATTGATTTTAGCAACTCCATCAGCAATCGCATCACCTGGAGCACAATCAAAAAATAGCTCTATATCCTCAAAGTCTGTTATTAAAGTAACAGGTCGGTCATTTTCAATTCTAGGAGTCGAAGCAGCCCTAGAATCCATTATTCTTAATGCTACATTCTCCCCAGAGCCATTCGCCTCTGACCACTCTTTAACCGAATCACTTTCTCTTTTATCGGGTTGATATTTATAATTCGCACAATCTTCCCATTTTTCCAACCTAGCAATTTCACGCTTTATCTTCCAAAGACCAAAACCAAATGGATCTTGTGCTGGTCCTTGCCTTCCATCTGGTTTTTTACCATCTGGTAAAGCCCAAGGACCAACAACCCCAACTTCGGGAATTTCATAACCACTAGGCCACTCCCTGTAACAATAAACCTTTTCCCCTACCACTCTAAACCAAGCCATGTAAAAATTTCTACCACTACTTGGATCAACTACTAATACATTTGTACCTTCCTTCGGTATATCATCCTCGTTAATGCAATGCACTTTAGGATCAAATTTAGGAAATCTTGATGCCATTGTTTTGTTCGCAAGCCCATAAAATCTTTCTCTAACATACCACCTTGGTTTACCTTTAATGAAATCTACAACCGCTGATGGATTACCATAAGGGTTATCACTACTATGAAAAAAAGCTACAGCCCTTTTACCATCACCCCCCAACGACTTCATAAGTCTTGGTACAGTTTCAAATTTTCGCCCTGGGGGAGTTGGTAGTTGCCCACTTTCTCCCTTCATCCAAGACATACAATCCTGTAAATGTAGAGCGTAGTCTGGTAACTCAACACCCTCATCTTTAGGACAAAGAAAAGCTGATGCTTCGTGCATGATCTCAGCTCCATCTTGAAACATCTTACAGCAAGCAGAATATCCCTTTACAGGTGTAAAAGTCACCAGCATTTTAGATAATGGTGATCTTGTGGCTAAGCGCAGCTCCAGAGTTTCGACCCAATCTGGGGGTACAAGCTCGTCACACCACGCTAAATTTAGCTCACCACCCTCAATTTTCTCCCGATCCTGTTCGTAATTACGAAAAATACATTCTGATTTATTATGCAAAACAAACTTGGAATCCGAAAATCCATATTTCTGATTATACGAAATGTAAGCTACTTCTGTTCTAGTTTTTTTTCTTTGGTCAGGGGGGAGATATTTCCACATAAGTGGGTGCTGATATTCTACAGAATTTTGATTAGATTCATGAAAACACCATGCTCTAGCACTTTTTACAAATTGAAGCATCATCATAGTACGCTTAGCAGCATATTCAGACTTTCCCCCACGATTTCCACCATTTATTAGAAGAACATCAACAGGTTTATAGAAACCTAAAGTTTCTCTTATTTTTGCACACTCTTGCTTATCGAGCCAAGGCCACTCAAGAAGAGCATCGCAAATTTTCCAGATTGGCGGCTCCCACCCTTTTCTTAGTGGATCATGCTTCTCTTCTGCTATTAAAAGTTCTCTTTTTTGCATTATTTCAGCAAACCGCTCATGCCCTAACGCTTCGGCTTCCTCAAGCGTTGGAAGCTCAAAAATGGGGTGTGCTGTCGGCTGAAAACTCATAAAGAACAATGGCTACTGATTCACTAGGTAGATATACTTATACCTCGGAATAGGATCTCCCTACCCACCACAACACCATTTAAAATAAGGCTTCTTTCTAATGACAAAATGACAAAATTAAGTCGATTCATTTAGCTTTTTGTTCCAAATATTGGTTTACTGCCGTATGAGCTATCTGGGTAATATCAAAGCAATTAAGATTTGATTCTGAGCCTTCTGATTCATCCCAAGCCATAAATTGCCTAACTAATTGCACACGGAGAAGATTACTTTGTCGTTTTTTAATTTTTCGCATAATCATTTCCTTGTGAGCCATTGAATGAAAATCTTCTTCATCAGATTCATCGTTACTGAAAAAAAATATGTCCATCACTTAGACTTTCCCCTCCACCATAAATCAAAATTAACATCTCAACATCTATTTCATCCATACTGTAAATTCCCCCCAATTTTTCATAATGTGCTTATGTGCTGACTTATGATTAACGACTTGATCCAACTTATAGCAATTATCTGAAATACTTCCAAAATCCTGTAAAAAGGTAATTATTAAGCTTTCACTTATATTATTTTTTTTAGCCAATCTTAATAATCTATTATCTAGCATATATTAAAGGGGATTCATTTTGTTGGTTTTTGTAATGCCATGCTTCCTTATCGAAATATAAATTCCTAACAGGCTCTTCTCCATTCTCTCTTTGAGCCAATACAGCAAATGTAGCATCACTTTGATTTTGCCAATCCTTCTTATACAGATCCATATTACCTGTATTTAAGCATTTATAATATGCTTCCTCCTTACCTTTATTCCTCCAGACCACGACAACATTATGAGCAATATTCGTAATATGAACACTACCTCTAACCATGTGTTTTGTGGGCCAACCTTTATTCTCAGGTCGCTTCATGTCAGGCTTTTTAGAGTGAGCTACAATGTGCATATGAACATTATATGCGGTAGCAAAATCACATAATTTATTCATCAAGTGCTTTAATTGAGCATCCTCATCTTCTGGAATATCTAACCGCATTAAGCTATCGATCACGAAATGACTTATTCCATACTTTTTGGCTGCATAACCAAAAACTTCTAGCACCTCATCGGCATTTGCTGTGCCTACTTTATCGTAAACCCAAAAATATTTATTAGCCCAATCTAAGGCAAAATCAAATTGCTTTTCATCGTCAGGCTTAGATCTACCTAACCCCATTCTCAAAATAGCTTGTAAATTCTTCTCAGGCTTCATTTCAAGCGAACATAAACAAGATCTTCGGTGGTACTGCGTTAAATGCACCAACATATAATTTAACAAAACAGTCTTTCCATGCTTTGAATATCCTGTCCAAACAGTTACCTCACCTGGTCTAAATCTAAAAGGAAAACTATCACCAAAAGGTAATGGATCTCCAGCAGCTCCTTCATCAGAAGGATAAAAACACTCCCATACCTTATTCCTATATTCTTTTGCTGTTTTTAAGGATTTTGGATCTAAGTTTGCAGCTTCCGCTAAGACTTCCTCCGTAAAGTCTTCAGCTCCATAACCTTTCATTATATATTCGTTTGCATCCTTAATTCCATCAGGCCAATCAAGGATCTTACACTTTTCCCTACCCAACCTACGAGCAGCAGACTCTGATGCCTCCCTACCAACTTCATCGGCATCCGTAGCAAATACAATGGAAGTGTGGGGTGCTATCCAATTATCATAATCATGTTCAATCCATTCAGAATTTGGGTCACCCTCTACTCCTGTAATTAATTTTGCTCCATATGGCACAGATACTGCCGGATAACCTAAATCCCATAAAGAAAGAGCATCTAACTCCCCCTCTACTATATACATTACTTCTTGGTCTTCTGGAATTGCTGGAATACCAAATAACACCTTACGACTCTTTGAAGTTGTGCGAATAAATGACTTATCATCTGGATCTCTCCATTTAAGCATTTGTAAATCTCCCATACTATCAACAAAGGGAAAAATTACGCAAAGGGGGGCATCTTTTTGATATGGATATTTTCCCATACCAATACCATAAGCTCGTATAGCCTCTGGGGATATACCACGATCTTTCGTTAGCCACTCCCAAGGTCTACTGCCCTCTTGAATCGGCTTAAGTAGATCAGCTATCTTTTCCTCAAGTTTCTTGGGTTTCGGGGGGGCTTTTTGCCCTAAATTTTTCTTAAATGAGCTATCCTTTACAGGTTTATATCCAACAAAATCTGCTGCTTGTTTTAAAGCTTCCCTAAAATTTACTCCCTTACATTCCATCCACAGCCGTATAATATCGCCCTTCATAGCTGGATCTGCGTGGTCTTTCCATAAACCGACCTTTGAGCCAACCAAGGACACCCTTAAGCTACCCGTATTAGGAGTTCCCTTGGAAGAAACATCACGCACATTTGAAGCAGACCACTCCCCACGCTCTTCTTTACCATTAGGCAAAAGGTATCGACATACATCTTTCACTCTTTGGTTCAAAAGATTTTTTATTACTGAACCTTCCATTATCTGCCTAATTGGAAAGACATAGTATCTTCTGGACGAAGGTATTCATCATCTTGTTGCACCTTTAAATGCTTCAAGACTCCTTTTTTTACCTTAATACACCAACTCGCAGTCCAATTCCTACTTGTAGATTGCTTCTCTGATGCCATTTCATGAAACAGCTCTAAAGCAATACTATAATCTACACCCCATCTTCCACAATATTTATGCCGTAGGTGTGTGGGGGGTTGCCACTCAGGGTCTAAAGGAAGGAGGGGGGGCTTTTTCGAGTTATTTTCCTTATTCTCCACTTTATATTCAGAAAAATCATTAGGTGGAAGGGACGAAGTTCCTTCATTATATATACTCTCTTTAGAGAGTACAGAATGACCTGTGCGTGTGTATGTCGGATGTGTAATTTTCGCGCTATTTTCGCGCTGTTTTAGCGCGAGTTTGATGCAATATATAATAAATGATGCTTTAGTAGTAAAACCCAGCTCTTGCATTAAATTAGTCATTTGAACCATTGTTGGGGTATCAATTGAAATACTTAACCTAGACATGATAAATCCTCCATATATGAGCTGATAGAGCTTGTAGGTATCATTATAATGCCTGTTTCTCTCCTCATAATGGGGGTGAGCTTTTCTTTTTTTATAAGCCTTCTTATGGTCTTTGTTGAGCAAGCTAGGAGGTTTGCTACTTCCTTAACTGTATAGTGTTTTTGTATATTCATTTTAGTATTCCTTTTGTGTGTGGTTGCCTACAGGCAAGTATTAGTCGGCTCTTCTTCCATTTAACAGGGATGATCTGATTTGGCTTAAACATTGCCGAATCATTGACCCAAACCACCTGTATGACCTTGTCAGAGCCATGAGGATCAATGCACCCCAACATCCGTTTGTTAGCCCAAAATTTTTGAACTTGTAAAAGGTGTGGAGGAGTTTTTTTAGGTATATCATCAATATTTAAGTTTAAGTGCCGTAGTATTACTTCCAAAGCCGTGTTGAGCAGTAATACGGCATTGCCATCAAAAACCCAATGTTCTCCTTCAGTCAAATGTTTTTTTCTTATATCTCTTAAAGTGTTCCTAGCTAAACCCATTCTATCAGCTAATTCATCCTCCCTATAAGCCCCTTTGTGACATTTTTTCTCCGAGTGAATGAGTGTA
>Ga0206131_10007768_pt1 | contig 10688 bp, 17 predicted proteins | sample Helgoland_Spring_FD_148636 | JGI IMG/M metagenome (GOLD analysis project Ga0206131, IMG submission 148636) | Pelagic subsurface seawater microbial communities from Kabeltonne, Helgoland, North Sea - Helgoland_Spring_Bloom_20160517_1 | ecosystem: Environmental > Aquatic > Marine > Epipelagic ... | reverse complement strand
ATTCATATCACCATTTAAAAAATCTTTAATTTTTTCTCTATGTAAAGTTTTTAACTCCTCAACTACCATTTCATCACCATATAAAATTTTAATGTATTTATTAATTCGTAATTGTCTTGCCCTCTCTCCATTTTTATTTCCTATCTCTTTTAATTCTTTATTTAGTAATTGTTTAATTTTTTCTTTATTTAAAGATTCATGTTTTATTATCTCATTAAAATCATAATTGGAGTTATTAATATTTAATATTCTAACAATTTCATCGTGTATATACTTAGTTGGTTTTCCTTTTGTACGAATATATTCATAAACCCACCCCTTTTCTTCTATACATCTTTTGGCTGACTCTAATTTATTATAATAGTCATTACCAGACATACCCGCAACCTCAATTGCAATTTTTTTGTTAGGTAATATGAAATCTATTTCTTTATGGATATCACCACAATCGTTACGAAACATATTAGAATCAATTTCTAATTCTTTATCTAATCCATAATGTTTAAATGTATTAAACGCTATATACTCACCCACGCTCCTTAATAAAACTTTATTACCATCAGAATCAGTGACAACATAGTTTTTCCCACCTCTTTTTTGGTCTTCATTTTCTTCATATAAGTTAAATTCATTTAAAAGTTTTTTATAAAAATTATTAAAATTTTCCTTTCCAATATATTGTATCCACGTACTTAAAGTAATATTTTTAGGGTATTCTGTATTTAAATCTTTTACTTTTATATCTTTAAAAATATACCTTAATCTATTATGTCTAGGTAATTGTTTATATTTTAACCAGAAATTTCTTAAAACTTCATAATCGTCTTTATCGTCTATAGATTTGTTCGTTCTTTCATTCAACACCAGTTTACCAGTATCATAAAAGTTCTCCACCAAACGATCCAAATATTTATCAAAATCTTCCATATAATATAAATATTAACTTATTTACATATTTTTACATTATTCTTAATATTTATAAATATAACTAAAATTATCGTGAAAAAAATAGTAAGATTAAAAGAATCAGATTTACAAAGAATTGTAAAAAGAGTGTTAAATGAACAGGTAGAGGGTATACCTAATGATGAAGAATATATCGATATAGAAGTATTATACGATAGTTTAGGTTCAGTATTAAAATTAGCAACTACAATGTGTAATGATCACTACGATGATGATCCGGTAGATATAATGGACCCAGAAGAAGCTTTAGTATGTTTATACGATATAGGTACTGATAGGTCAGATAGACTAATAAAAATGATAGAATATTATATGGATCAAATAGACTATCAGGAATCAAGTGGTATTGGATAATTAAGAATACCTCTTCTTAAGATATTCCATATTAGAATTTAAAACATCTTTACCTATAGTTGAAACAGTTATAACCCCATTTTCCCTATGATACATTGTAATACCATTACCATCAGGTGACTCACCAGCGAATATATTAATATACCTATAAGAATCTTTAGTAGTAGAATATTTGGCTGTAGTAGCTCTACTCTTAACTTGAACAAGACTAATGTCACCATCTTTCTCCACAATCAAATCAACACCATACTTCATATCAATAAAGTCACCATTACCACCTTCATATAATGTTGTATAACCTTCTTTTTCCAACATTTGTTTTGTTAAGTCCTCAACATAATCACCTCTCACAGTATTTCCTTTCGTATTGTATGTGAAATCTCTATATTCATCAATAGTAAAGTACTTCATAAATAACTTTAACAAAACATTATTCTTTCTGAGGTTTAAAAGGTATGACTTAATCTCAGCTACATTCAATTTAGTTAATTCATCTATCTTACCACCTTTTAAAAATAATGTGGTTAACAACTCAGATAAGTCATTGTAATTGGTGTTTAATTTATTCACATAATCCCATTCACCATTTTCATCTTTAACCAAACAACAGTTATTTAACTTTTTTGTATAATAAGTCCCATCAGACTTTTTAATTATATCCTTAACTATCCCAGTTTTATATAAATACCCCATAGGTTTTTGATACTTAGGATTCATATCCTCACATTGTTTATCGTCTTCCAATAATTTATTAACAATGTCTTTCATATTTAAACCATCGTAATCACCTAACCAAGAACCTAATTTTCTAATATTGTCACAAACCAACTTTTCGTTACCATAGAATCTTTCACAACATTTATAATCTATCTCTTTCTCCATAGTAATTCTATCAGCCTCTTTTCTCTCATTTTCTTCAAATTCAACGCTTGGGTGTGATAACCCATTATCATATGTTTCCACATCATTTAATATGAAATCCATAATTTCTGTATTATTTTCTTCTTTACTCATAATCTTTGTTTTGGTTTAAGTTTTCAATAAGAATTTCTTCCTTTTCTATAACTACAATTTCCCCATCAGGAAAACACATTCCTTTATGGTTGAAATGAGGAGTAGATATTACAACAGTATCATAGTAAATATAACTAAATTGAGGACAGGTTTTACATGGTTGTGTTTTTTTATTACAACCAAGTAAACCTATTACCCCTATTACAAATAATAATTTTTTCATATTACCCACATCTATTAGCTAATATTAACCTAGCAAAATTAAAATCTTCAACACGATTCAATTTAAGTCCAAATTTTTGTGATACTGGGTATAAATACTTATACGCTTCTGTAATTGTCATCTGACCGATTTCCATTTTATAACATTTTTATACGATAATAAATTTTAACGTATTCCAAATATAAAGATAATTTATATAATTGTCAAATTATTCTATTTCAAAAACAAAAGTAATACCAGCCAAATTAATTTCAATTACTTCATTATGAACAAAATTTGTTAGGTTATTATTTGTATTCTCAAATAATTCCTCATCTAACTTTTTATGTGTTTCCTGATCTAATTTATAACCGATGGTTAGTCCCTTAATAGGTATACTATCGTTATCTACACATTCATTGGCGATTTGTAAAACTTTTTCTAAATCCATCTAAAATATTTTCATTAACTTGTCCCAAAACCTCTTTACTCTAGATTTTTTAATTTTATGTACTCTACCCCCGTTGTATTTTATATGGTTACCTAACCCAGATTTTATATCTTTTATAAACTTTTCTTTCTTTAACTGAGTTTTCTGTTTTTCATATTCAATGTCCCTATCTATTCTCTTAATTTCATCCATATTACAAATATAGTTAAAATATTCGAACAAGTGAAGAATACATAGTTGGGAATAATGGTTTTGGTAGGTTATTTAAATTAAACCAACCGTACTCTTGTGTCTCATCGTTTAATTTACATTCATATTCTTTATCACAGTAACCTAAATAAAAATGGTAATCATCACCTAAAGTTGTTTGTATTTCGAATAACTCATACCTTATATTGTCTGAAGGTATCTGAGTTTCTTCCATCAGTTCTCTCTTAACACCCTCTAACACAGTTTCACCTTCATCTATTGCTCCACCGAACGCCGCCCAACAATTAGGGTAACGTATTTTTTTAGCTCTCTTACCTAATAGGAAGTTACCTGTTTCCTCACATATTAATAAAACACCACCATTCTTTTTCATATTATTTTTTATCTTTAAATGTTTATTACCCACATAACTCCTGCCGCATTTTTTCATCTAAACCATTAATGAACCCTTGAGCATATGTGTCATACCCACTACCAAACTTCTCCGTTGACTGTTCACACCAACCATTGTAGTTAGTGGTATAGTCCCACAATGATTGTTGATCCGTCATACCACGATTTTGTAAGTATTTCGCCACTTGATATCCTGTTCTATCTGAACCATTTCTACAATGTATTAAAGTATTACCCTTTTCTAAATAAGGTTGTATTTCTTCCATTGACTTAGTATAACCTAAATTAACTCCATCTATTTTTTCACCATATCTGGGTTTATGTGCGTTAATAAAATGAAATTCAACTCCATAACATTCTGACATTTTTCTTTCCTCATCCCACGTAACTTTTGTTTTCCCAACGGGACTTGTTTCACTATCCCCATTCATCCTTACAATATGTTTAATATCATAAGTTTCTAAAATATAAGCTAACTGTGGTAATGTAGGTTGACCACTACGAAAATTAGTGCTATTAGGTATCTGGTAGAATTTTATTTTGTTTAAATCAGATGTAGTTGTATATGGTTTTACTCCACAAATTTTAGATTCCTTTAATCCTTCATAGTTATCAGAATCACCTACCATCTTTTTGAAAGCGTCTTCTACCTTCTCAGGATTAATGCGTGAACTGTTTATACTACCTTCATAATAACTCTCACCCCTTTTATGTAAACCCCTTTTATCACTAAAGGTTGATAAAACTGGTATACCTGCCCATTCCATAGCTATTCTATTACCCGCTTCTACAGGGTTGGTTTTTATTAAATCTAAAGTTACCCCTCTTTTTCGTTTCATTAAGTCCATAGCCATTTTATCTTGATTACATTTACTAAATAAATCATCCTCGTTAAATCCAGCTTTTTTAGCTTGTTTTAATAAACTCGTAAATTGCCACATACCAACCGCAGGGTTATCTGTACCACCGCCACCTTTACCTATTATATCATCAATTTCTTTAAATGTTAACTCTGTAGGGTTTTTACCACCTAACATGTTTCCATATTTTTCACTTACTGTTGTACCTGGATATAAACTTTGATACCTACCATTAATTGATTCGGCTTGATTTATTAAATCGAAAATAGGTTCCCACTTTGTCGGAATACACTCGAAATTATTTGTCACCATACTATCACCATTATCTAAATCTATAATAGTGGGATTTTCTACGTCATTATTTAATAAATCGCCATCTTCTACACCTTCTTCATCTGACAACTCTTTTACAGCATCTTTAAGTATCTCATATGTAATTGGACCAATAATCCCATCCCATTGTTCTGGTTGGTTCGGCATTTCATTTTCTTGAAATTCTTCCACCGCCTTTTCAGTAAAAGTCCCGTAAATTCCATCCACACCATCACCATTTGGTCCGTAATATCCTAAATCGTAATTTAAAGACTTTAACATCTTTTGTATCCTCTCAACATGTTCTGGATTGTTATCATTCCATCTTCTAATATTATTACCCTCTAACTCAATGTTAAAATCAGTTACTTTTTCACCTTCATCACTAACTTCTTCATTTAGTGGTCGTCTAACTAATCTTTTATATTGACTTTCTGTTAAAATAATTCTTTTCATACTACTGTAATTAATCTCAATAATTTTCTTTTTAAACCTTCTCCTCTGATCATAAAATGTTTATCTATGTCAGATAAAAATTTGTCAACAGGTTTAAATTTAGGTAATTTACCTTCTTCATAATAATAACATAACATTATCTTATTCAATTCCACTAATCTATCTTTAGGTAACTTATTAATTTCTTCTAAATAAATGTTATTATCGTATTCAACCATAGTTTGTGCAAATTTATACATCGGTAATTCTTTTAAATAAGTCATAAATTGTTGTCTATTTTCTGGACTCCTCTTAGATATCATAGTCGCAGCTTGTTGAACAAATGAATTCAGTTCAAAAGACAATGAGACATATAACATATAAGCAATTCTATCTACCGCATCACCATATATATTTCCGTTTTGGTATGTACCTTCACACCCTTTAAGTTCTTTTGGTGATTCCAACCCCCTATTAACCCATTCATATAAATGCATAAACTCATGTGAGAAAAATGAAGATACGTAATAATGTAATGTTTGGTAATTAATAGTTTCTCTCTCTTTTGGTATTGTTAGTATCATATCGAACTCAGCGTCTAAAATATTATAACTCCCATCTTCATTCTCAACAATTTGTGTCCAATATGGGTTATAGTTCATATCCACTGAAGCTTCATCATCTTCACTATCATTTATAATAACTGTTAATAATATACTCTCTATAGGTATCTCTTTATAGAAGTCTCTCTCTTTCAATTTTAAAGATAGTTTTTTTAAGGAATAAGTATCCTCTCCCACATCTTGTTTTAATATCATAGGTAATAATTCATCTGTAACATAATCACCCCACTTCTCAACCGATTTAGAGTATCCACGACCTTCATTTATTACCTTTTCGTATTGATTCCTATTTACAATTACTTTCATATTAACTATTATTATAATAATAAATATCATAAAAAATTTAATAAAATAAACAGTATGGAATTATTATTAATTATTTTGGTTGGTTACTCTATATCTAATATAGTAGTGTTCGGATCAATATTTAGTGGTTTAAGAGAAACCGCAGAAATTTACAACCCAAAGTTCTTTGGGAAATTACTAACATGTATGATGTGTACACCATGGTGGGTAGGGTTTTTTCTATCTTTAGGTTCACAAATTACCGGATATACCGAATTTTCCCCATTCTTTTCTAATGGGTTAGAAAATATCTACTTATCCATATTTTTAGATTCTTGTTTAATTTCAGGATCTACGTGGTTAATACACACTCTACAAGAAAAGTTAGAGGCATAAAAAAAGAGGGTTAAACACCCTCTTCTTCTTTTTCAATTTGATTTATTTTTTCAGTGGGTGGTAGTTCCACACCATTAATCACCTTTTTAGGGTTTGACGGTAAATCACTTAATGTGGGACTAGAGATAGTTTCCACTACAAATTTCAACTTTTCTAAATCCTTTAAAGGTTTATCCGTAAATAACAACTTTAGTTCTTCAACTTTAGCCTTTAATAAGGTAAGTTTATTTTCTTTTTCCACATTAAAATCTATAATGTGTTCAACATGATCCAAAACAATATCTAAAGAGTCTTCTGGATTCTTAGGGTATACCATAAAATAGTTTTGGTTACTACTACTAGGTTTATATATTACTGTATCTGTTTCGAACATATCCCATCCATCACGTAGAATCACATCAACAACAGGTAAATCCTTTACAAACCTAATACCCGTCACATAAGGTCTCAATTCATTTAACTTTTTTTGAACCATATATCATATTTTTATTCCACATATTATTGACATTATAAAATAAGATATGGATATACCTAAAAAAAGTAAAGAAGCTTTATCTAAGACGAATCGTTCTTCACTCCTAAAACTCCTCAATAAAAAGAAACCATGTCTTATTACATTTAAAGACGAAAGAATGAAAACTAATAATAATACTCTATTAAGTATATCCATAACTATATTATTTACACTACTACTTCAGAGTTCTTTTTATTAGAAACATCTACCCTAATGTCTTGACATAAGTTTTTAATCTCTTGACACCCTTTTCGAACTCTTGTCCCAGCAGCTTTATTATTTTTCACATAAAATTTAGTAGCATCTTCTTCTAAATTTTCAACTAATTTTTTTAATTCTTCGTACAATTCCATTTTAATTAATTTTTATACATTGTAATTATTTATTCTGGGTTTTTTTCATTTAAAGTACCCATATACTCACTTAAAGTTTTAATCTTGTTATTAGATTCACTTACTCTACCTAAAAGTTCTTCAAAATCTATTTTTCTATGAATAGTAGGTTTAGTCTCATCATTTAAAACCCTATTTAATTCCATCTCGACTGTATCTCTTTCAGATACTAAATCAGATAACATAATTTCTAAAAACTTAAGTTTATTATTCATATCTACAACAATAAACAATTTTTAGAGAAAAATAAATAGTTAACCTTATGTTTTTACCTTTTTATTTAAACTTTTATCAAGTAATTTATATAACTCTATTAATACGTCGACATCAGACCTAGTTTTTAACCTATGATAGTTAAATGATAAGTCACATAGTAAATTTAACTTACTCAGACTATTTTTTACATCTTTAGATGTGTAAAACAATTCATAATAAAAAAAATAAAAATATTCTTCTATTCTTTTTGTATTCTCAAATATAATTTTTTCTGATTTAAAATCACTTATAACTTTATCAATACACCATTTAAAATGTCGTATAACTTTTTTTTCACTATCAATATATTCTGACCCTAAATATGTTTCACTTATGGCTACATTTAACGACATAATAAAATCAAAATATAGATTACACCTTTCATACTTTATATTATTAGCTCTATACAGTAAGTGCATCTGTTCATATGTTAACGGGTTTGTAATATAATCCATAAATTCAAATCTATTCATTTTAAAAGTATAATAACATATTAAACATTTTTAAACCCTTTTTAATAATTCAACTAACTCCTTCTGTGGAAAACAATCAAATTTACCTTTACGAACATTAGTGTGAGTCCATAACCCATTAACTCTTCCATAATACGCATCTTCATTAAATTCAAATGCATCTTTAGGGTGAACACCATCTTTTAGTAGTTGTGGTAAACCATTAGTCATATTAATCTTTGGATATGTTTTTTTAACATGTTTAATTAATAATCTTAAACTTTCTATTTGTTCGTTAGTATAAGCGTGCCAATACTGATAACCCTTGAATTCATAACCTAAGTCACAAACCATACTTTCAGGTACTTCACTATTAACGTAATTATAAAATTTATCACCCTTCTTAGTTAGATAACCAAAATTGTTAATCTCAACCGCTGAAGAATATTTAGACATATCAAAATTACCTACTTTACCTAAATGCCAACCAATATAGTTATTCGGAAAACACTCTACAACCTGCCCATTGTACTTATCATCACCATATTTACCAACTTTAATACTAGTACCACCAATACAATATTGTGTAGCCACACGACCTCTTTTGTCCTTATTCCAGTTATTAATGGTGTTGTATGGGTTATTCCAGCCAGCGGTATGATGTATAAAGAAATTTAATGGTTCAATTTTCCCATAATCTTTCACATATTCATTACCATCTAAATATGCTCTGTCAATTTCCAAACCATCTTCTGTCTTATAAGAACCCAAATAATTTAATCTATTATCTTTATCATCGGAATCGTCAAAGTTGGTTCTATCAGTATCTATACCACCTTCTTTAGTTTGTTTAACCATTACTTCATAAGTTTTCGGACCAACAATACCATCATTAGTTAAACCATTGTCAGACTGAAACTTCTTTACCGCTAATTCTGTTCCATTACCAAACACACCGTCAGCAGTAATACTCAACATTTCTTGTATTTCTTTTACGTTAGAACCTTTATCACCTTTTTTAATCATAATCTTTAAATTATTTTTTTAAATTATTTTTTTAAATTCTGTAATGATATCCTCATTAGGTATTATAATATCAGATACTATTACTTCAATTATATTATCAAAATATTTTTTAAGTGATGAATCACTTAAGTCTCTTGGTGGTTCGATTTTATAATATCCAGAATCTATTGATTCGTCATATTTGGTTCTGTTAAATGTAATATATTTCGCATTAAACTCAGATAGACCATCATTATGAGATATATAATCATACCCATTTTTACCTTCATCACCTCCGGATCCTACATTAGGCATTATATTAAAGTATATCACTCTAAAAGGACTTTCGGTAGATTCTACTTCAATGGAGTACATTTCTTCTAAGATTGCAGTATCTAAGTCACCAGACCCAACATCTAACCTATAACCACCATTTTTGTTTTCATATATAATTTTATTTTTGTAATTATCCTCAAAGTAAGTTAATAATATTGGGGATAAAACACCCTCACTAGTATAATTAAATGGTATTGTTTTTCTTTCTATCTCCTTTGGTATGTTCTGAAATATAGTTTCACCATATTTTTTATAAAATTCGTAGACACTATATAAGTATTCATAGTCCTTAATGTTTAACATTGAAGAAGCTTTCAGAATTACTTGCCCAACGGTCATATCATATTGGTTACTTCCGTAATAAAACACATCATCTTTAATTTCATGAAAAAGTTTTATTACTACCTTATCTGTCATAGATAAATCTAAATCATCTACTATTGATTCTACCAAAATATTTTTTAATTGTAAACTCATATAATATAAATATTATATAAAACAAAAAAGGTGAGTCAAACTCACCTCAAAAATATATTAAAATAATTTTATATGAAAATGTGGTGAACTTTTCTTTCTTTCATCAATAAAATCTGCGATGTCACCATTTTTTTTAGATTTTTCTAAAAACTTTAGTATTTCATCATTTTTCGAACTATCCTTAAATAAAGAAATATCTATAGACTTATTATCTTGATGATTACTCATATATTTACCCTCTGTTTCTTTTTCTTTAAGAAAGTCTATTGCCAATTTTTTAGCTTTTTTTGGTTCGGTTTCATGATCTACGAAAATTTTCTCTATAGGTGTACCAAATACTCCGGAATAACCTACACCACCTTCTTTTCTAGATTTTAAGTAATTTTTATCACCCACCCATTGGTTCCAAACCGCATCAATTTGTCTTTTAGGTCCCCTATATCCGGAAGTTATGACTGGCCCAACATATGAATTAATATTATTCGTCATATGATCAATATATGATTTAGCAAACTTATTGATTTTGTTTCGTAAACCACTAATATTAATGTTTTTAGCAATCCAGTACGATTTTTTTCTTTTCCTTTTGGTTTTTGACCCACCATACTCCCAGTCTACCACTTTTCCAGATGTTTCCTTAGTTTCGGGGTTGTATACTATGTCGATTTGTTCAAGTTCTATATCGTCAATATAATCACTGGATACACCTAACTCCTTTTCTTTTTTAGGTTCTTCTTCTTCTTCTTCTTCTTCTTC
>Ga0206131_10007766_pt1 | contig 10689 bp, 6 predicted proteins | sample Helgoland_Spring_FD_148636 | JGI IMG/M metagenome (GOLD analysis project Ga0206131, IMG submission 148636) | Pelagic subsurface seawater microbial communities from Kabeltonne, Helgoland, North Sea - Helgoland_Spring_Bloom_20160517_1 | ecosystem: Environmental > Aquatic > Marine > Epipelagic ... | reverse complement strand
TGTGGCACGCGGTGCCAGCTTAATTGTTGTGCCATCATCTGGCGGCGCGAGAATGCAGGAAGGTATTCTATCGTTGATGCAATTGCCACGTTCTATCGTTGCTGTTGAACGGCTAAAAGACGCAAATCTTCCCTATATTGTGCTGCTTGCCCATCCAACTACAGGCGGTGTAACAGCATCATTTGCAATGCTGGGTGATATTCAGATTGCAGAACCAGGCGCAATTATCGGGTTTGCTGGGCGGCGTGTTATCGAAGAAACGGTGCGTGAAAAGCTCCCTGATGATTTCCAGACAGCTGAGTATTTAAAAGAACATGGCATGGTTGATATGGTTGTGCCACGCGCAGAACAGCATCAAAAACTTTCTGTAATCCTGTCTCTTCTGATGGAGACACGGCCAGAGGCTGGGCGTGTTGCAGGCTGATAAAGCGGCTGATCCAGTCCTTGCGCGCTTACAAAAACTCCATCCCAAGCTTATTGATTTAGGGTTGGAGAGGACAGTTGGGCTTGCACAAGCTGTTGGCAGCCCGCATCAAAATCTGCCGCCTGTTATCCATGTAGCCGGCACAAATGGGAAAGGGTCTGTTACCGCATTTATCCGGGCTTTTGCCGAAGCGGCGGGTTTGCGTGTACATGTCTATAACTCCCCCCACTTATGTGAATTTCGCGAGCGTATTCGGCTTGCAGGCTCGCTGGTTAGCACTAGCGAGCTTATTGCACTTCTTGAAAGGTGCGAGACAGCAAATAATGGCGCGCCTATTACCTTCTTTGAGATTACCACTGTCGCAGCATTGCTGGGGTTCGCAGAAGTGCATGCCGACCTTCTGATATTGGAAACAGGTCTTGGCGGCTTGCATGATTCAACCAACATTATTGCCGATACAGCCTGTTCTATTATCACGCCGATTGCGCGGGACCATGAACATTTCCTTGGCACTGATTTGCGTGACATCGCAGCCCAGAAAGCCGGCATTATGCGGCCTGACCGGCCTACCATCTGGGCGAAGCAAACAGCAGAGGTAGCTGCTGTCCTAACAGACACTGCCACCGCCATGAATTCACAGATATTCCGCGGCGGAGATGATTTTAGCTGGCAGGTAAATAGCGATAAAAGCTGGCATTTTACGTGGAATGAGGCGCGTTATACCCTGCCTGCCCCAGCCCTTCGTGGCGCTCATCAATATGATAATGCAGCCCTTGCACTAATGGGGCTTCTGGCATCAGGCCTGCTCACAAAAACCACAGCCCATAGCGCTTTGCCAGGCGCAGCATTAGCATCTTGGCCAGGCAGAATTCAAAACCTTACTGGCGGCCGTCTTTCTGCCATCAATGGCGGCGCGCCGCTCTGGCTAGATGGCGCGCATAATCGCCATGGCGCGGATGCGTTATGCAGTACACTTGATGAGTTGAGTGCAGACTATGACAGTGCCGGTATAGGATGGCAGATTATTTACGGCGCCCTCAATACGCGGCCGCCTGAGCCGTTTCTAGCGGCATTATCACCTCATATTAAGGCAGTTTTTTGCGTTACCATAGAGGGCGAGGATGCGGCCATCCCAGCAGAAATACTTGCTAGCAAAGCACAGAATATTGGCTGTGAAGCGCGCGCCTGCACAAGCCTTACAGATGCCTTATTGCACTGTGATAAAAAGCGGCCTGTATTAATCTGCGGATCATTATATCTAGCAGGAAATGTCTTGCGCGAAAACGAGACATTTCCTGACTAGCTAAGCAATATGCTTAGATATTTTCAGTGACCCACTGCTCAAGAGCAGATTTTGGCATTGCGCCAATTTTTTCAGCCGCAACTTCACCATTTTTAAAGATCAGGAGGGTTGGGATACCACGCACATTATAGGTTTGCGGTGTTGATGGATTTTCATCAATATTCAGTTTTGCAATTGTGACCTTGTCACCCATTGCCTCTGAGATTTCTTCAAGTGCCGGACCAATCGCTTTACATGGACCGCACCATTCTGCCCAGAAATCAACTAGCACAGGTAGGTCAGACGCAAGAACGTCGGTAGCAAAATCAGCATCAGTTGTTTTCATTGTTGGCATGGTTACTACTCCTCAGAACCAAAATTATAGAGCGTCACGCCCTCTATGTTCAAAATAAGAGGCTGAGGCGCACAAATCAAGATGCCGTTTCTTATCCAAGCGTTAAAATGATGTCAGCACGCTGTTTAGCTGTTACCTGCCGCTCTGATAAGTCTTGTGTCCATATGAGCCAGCAAGAAATTTCTTTATCAGGATAAATTTCCGCAAGAAGCGCTCCATAAAGGGCCATTTGCCGGCAATAAGCAGTCGGGGTTGCTTCATTATGATGCGGCGGGCGGCCTGTTTTGAAATCAGCGATGATAATATGGCTATCTGTAATCAGCATCCTATCTATTTGGGCTGACACTGAAAGGCCTCTCACCGTCCCCACAACCGGCGCTTCACATAATGCGTCTGCTGCAAACAAAGCCTGCCAGCGCGGCGCCGCAATAAGGGCCTTCACATCAGCTATCGTTTTTTGGCAATTTTCTGGGCTAAGAGGCTGTCGTCCTGTTTGATATGAGGCAGACAGACGCGCACTTGCCGCATCCCAGTGCTCGGGCGAAAGGCGCGGTAATATTTCCAGTAACTGATGCGCAAATGTGCCTGTAAGGCGCGCTTGTATCCGGTTTGATGCTGAAAACGGCATCACGATATCACTATCACCTAAGTCGGACGGGGTAAGCGGGCGGAGTGGCGTAGTCTCAACCTGTGGCGGGGTTGTATACCATGAGGGTATAGCGCCTGAATGAAGCGGCGCTTCTATCTTTTGCGCCTCCACATCTTCACGCTGACCTGTCTGGTAGCGCATTACTTGCTCATCGCTTGCTTGTGTCTGCAACAAGTCTGCTATTATGTCTGATGCAAGCTGATACCAGCTTCCCTCGTTTTTCCGGCGGCGCAATTGCTGCCATCCTGAAATAAACAAGGCATTGCGCGCCCGCGTCAAAGCAACATAAAGGAGCCTATCCTCCTCTTTATGCTGCTGATCTTTGGTAAGGGATTTTGCCTGTTCAAAAAAGTCCGGGCGAAACACAGCTCCAGGACAGAGAAAAACGCCATGTTTGCTCATTACAATACGCTCCGCTGGCTTTGGTGAAGCCAGCATGTCCGGTAAATAGACAATGGGGGCTTCTAGTCCCTTTGCCCCATGGATCGTCATAATCCGGATATCCGTTCCTGCTTTTGCATCCATATCACGCTTGATATCTCCGCCGCCTTGGCGAAATTCTGACAGGAAATGACTTAAGCCAGAGCTACCGGTTTTGCCATGTTCACGCGCCCGCAGCAAAAACGCATTCAAACTATCATCTACTGATGCGCCAAGCCTGTTATGAAACGCAGCACGCCCACCTTGTGTTAACACTGCGCTATAAAATTCAAAAACAGGCATCTGATCTGCCATCGACCGCCATCTCGCCAGCGCCTCACACGCACTGCCGTAACTATCAGCTGCCCCATCATGGCGCATTAATGCCTCAAACAGGCTTTGCTTGCCCCGTGATGCCGCAAGGCTCAGAAGCGCCTCCTCATCACATCCCAGAAGAGGTGATTTCAGCAGAGCCGCAAGCTGCAAATCATCTTCAGGCAGCAGGCACACATCACCAAGAGCAAGCAGATCTTGAATTTCTATCTGACTATTTAAGGTGAGCCTATCAGCGCCAGCAACCGGCAATCCAGCCGCCTGAAGGGCAGCTCTTAATAGGGCTGAAAACCTATCGCGCTTTCGCAGCAGAATAAGAATATCCCCAGGAGCAACAGGGCCCAAATGGCTATCATGACCGGAAATAAGACCAGCAATATGCGCCGCCACTTTATCGGCATGCTTGGTTTCAGCAGAGTGCTGGTCGGCAAGAGCTGGCGGGAAGAAAGAGGGCGCCTCATCCCTACCCTCTCCTACGGTAATCGGCCAGACTTCTACAAGCCCGGGAATTGCCTCTTTTTCAATATCATGCTGTTGATAATGCCCGCCCACCCCACTGATGCGGGTATCACCCATGACCTTATCAACAAACTGCAGAACAGCTGCACTGGACCGGAATGAACGGGTAAAAGGAATTTTTTCCACCGGCTTCTGGCCCGCTTTTGCAGCGTTAAAAATGGCAGATGTTGTCGTCTCAAATACCAGAGGGTCAGCCCCTTGAAAGCTGTAAATTGACTGTTTGAAGTCACCAACAGCAAAAAAAGTGCGGGCCTTTTCATCATCATCAGATGTTTCAAAAAACGGGTCTGATAATTTACGGAGCAAAGTCCATTGTGTCGGGCTAGTATCCTGCGCTTCATCTACCAGCAGATGATTAATACCGTTATCAAGTTTCCAGCGCACCCACGCCATCATCTGATCTTGCGATAGTAATGCTTCGGTAAAATAAATTAAATCATCATAATCCAGCAGCCCATATAGCGCTTTTTCTGACTGAAACTGACGAAATGTTTCAGCTGAGAGACGGGCGAGAGCGAGCGAGAGCCGGCGGCACATAGCCCCTACCTTGTTCTGAACATAAGCTTCCAGAATATCGATAATCGGCTGCTGACGCGCAGCACAATCAGGGTATATTTCATCAAGCGCCTTGCTGGAATAGGTTTTATACTGTTCACCTTTTTGGGTAAAAAATGCCTCGACCAGCACGGCAAGATGGGACGGTTTCACACTATCTTGCAGTGCATACCATTGTGCAATTTTATGACCACGTTTTTGGACGATAGCCCCGCCATGAAGCAGCATTTCTGCTACTTCGCCAATCTTATGACGCTGTAATTCTGCCACTGTTTCTTCGGCGAGCATCTCAAGGCGCGCCGGGTCAAACAAGCCAAGCTCATCCTTCATATAATTATCAAAACGCGCAAGAGCATGAGGGTCATTTGCATAAGGGGTAACCAGGTCACGATTGCTGACAACCTGGCGCACATAGTCGCTCAGATTGCTATCATCAACCCAGCCAGACAGGTGCGCAACATCCTCTATAAGGGCCGGAGAAGGCCGTGATACAACCCGGTAGAAACTATCCTGACATAGCCCTGCTGCCTCTATATCTGAGGCAAGCTGGAAATGTGGCGGGACACCGGCTTCGAGCGGAAACCGGCTTAACACGGACTGACAAAAAGAATGTACCGTCTCGATACGGGGGCCATCTTCGTGATCCAGAATATGGGCAAACAGATTACGGGCAATCTTTATCTGTTCTTGCGTGGGGCGAGCTTCGCCTATCTCAGCAAAATGAGCGAGCAATTTGCTTTCGCTCCAGATAGCCCAGTCTGCCAGACTTTCATAAAGCCGATGCCGCATTTCAGCGGCGGCCGCTTTGGTAAAGGTCACACATAAAATTGTGTCGGGATGCGCGCCAGATAGCAAAAGACGCAATACACGCTGCGTTAAAACCTTAGTCTTTCCGGTGCCGGCATTCGCAGACACAATCACTGACTGGTCAGGGCGCGATGCTTCTGCCTGCAGCATAGTTGCGTGGCGACTGCCTTCTGAATGAGCGGAATTGTCAGTCACCTGGCCCCTCCTCTGGTCGCCATTCACGCACCCGCGCAAGATGCCTGTAATCCGAGAAACGAGGACGATTTTCTGAGTCTGGCTCGCTATCATAGGCGCGCGCCTCATCATCAAACGCACTGACAAGCTCTATCAGCGCCTGCTCTATGTCCTTAACGCCATCGAAATCCGCTGGCAGGACAGATGACAGCGTGGCTGGCGCATCTTGCCTACCTTTTAATTTCCAATAGGTCAGTCCGCGAATAGACAGATTGCCCGTGGTCTGAATGTCTTCAGGTGCCGTGTTATCATAGCCGCCGCCTGTTGCAATGACGGCTTCGATGAGAAGCTGTGTGGCACGGCCAGCCTTAACCTGTTTGGCCGATGGCGGTTCGCCTGTTTTATAATCAATAATGGTCCAGCTACCATCCTGATGAAAATCAAGCCTGTCGGCAATTGCGCTAAGTTCGAACGGCCCTCCGGATGCATTAAGAATGACACGGCCCCGTTTTTCAATGAGGCAAAATCTCATATCTGCCCGCCGCTCATCCTCGGTTTCACAAAACCAGCGCGCAACCGCCTCAAACCGTGTAAGCCAGAATTCTGATATTTGCGGGTGATGCAGATAGGGCTTAAAGACGGAGCGTGCACATGCCATCAGGTGCTGAAAAGCATCATCGGGAAGCGGGCCTGTATCATAACGGGCCGAAAATTGCGCCAGAGCATCATGAAACAACATCCCCTTCAAAGCAGCATCGGGGCGCCTATCTACTGGATCGAGCCGGCGTAACTTCAGAATTTTCTGTGCATAAATCTGATATGGGTCTGTTATCCATTTATCAAAATCAGTGGCTGAAAACTTTCGCGGGCGCAAGGATAATGCGGGGCGTGGTTGCGGCATCGCACAAGGGCGGGGCATAATTCTGCGAGGCGCTGCTAAAATCGCGGCAATATCGTCTGGTAGGCCGATAGCAAGAGCCCCTTTATGGCCAATAGCCGTCAGCACAACGCCCAGACGCTCCAGCCACCTACTTGGCGTTGTTGGCACATCATCAACCCGAAGGGCACGGGTTATAATAATTTCAGGCGCACAGACATTCATAAAAAAATCATGCGCCGATAACCCTGTTCGCCAGCGCCTATCCGGAAGCCCAAGGGCGCTGCGCATGGCCGTATTTGTCCAAGGGTCATGTGCTGTATGAGGCGGCCATACGCCTTCATTAAGCCCCCCTAGAATAACCAGATCAGCGCTCTGCATTCGGGCCTCAACCGTTCCTAAAATAGTAAGCCTGCTATGGGTGCTATAGGCTGACCGCACGGTAATCTGTTTGGTAAGCGCCAGAAACGCTGCAGGATAATCAGAGGCCGTAAGACTGATAATCTGGCCATAATGAGCAAGCCGTTCAAGCAGAGCCGCTGCTTCCTTGCCGGACGGGCTACCCCAAAGGGTGAGGATCGCAGCATTGCCAATATCTGTCTGAGCAAAGTTTTCGGCGGCTGTGCCATGTGCATCTGCGAGCCGTGCCATATCCGGCACCGGATGAGCAAAAGCGTCTGTAATGGGCGCAAGGGGCAGAAGGATATGTGTCTGATAGAATGCCAGTAATTCTGGAAAGGCTACTAGTTTTTCAGCAATGCCTGCTGCCGAGCTATCGGGAAGATACCCACGCAATACATGGCGTTCAATTGCCCGGACATGCTTTCTGAAATCAGCTGTCTGCATTCCACCGGACGCAAGCGGGTGCTTTGCAAGCGCCAGAAGGGCTTTTGCACTGCCTCCTGTTTGTGCCCATTCAGCAACCAGCTGGAGATAATGCCCTACGCTCGTCTCGTTCTGCGGTACACCAGCACTATCATCAATCTGAATCTGCCAGCGCATCAGAGCTGCCCGCACATGCCGCGCAAGCGTTCTGTCAGCTGTGACAAGGGTTGCTGTTTTGGTCGGATGCTCAAGTGTTTTGCGCATCAGGCACGCAATAATATCTGCCTCTTGATACATATCAACAGCATCTATCCGGCGCATGGATGCAAGAGCATCACGGGTAATATGCCGATGCGTTTCAGCAAGCCGGCGCCACAGATAGGATTGTTCTGCTGGGCGGAACACCTCCATGAATAAGGCCCGCCTTTGTGCAAGATGGCTTTCAGTTTGGCTCATCTGGCTATCGGGCGGAAACACCCAGCCTTTTACATCATCCTGCATCACATCAAGTGCTGCCAGGGTTTCAAGGAGCTGATGGAATGGATGGCCAATATCAGCCCTTATGGCGGTATAGTCATCCGGGCCAAACAGTATTTCGGGAAGGCCGGGCAAAACGATGAAGCCTTGCGGTAATCCCATAACCGTTTTCATCAGTGCCCGCGTTGATGAAAGACTACCTGTTGAGCCTGCAATGATAACAGGATGAGCGGGCGGATTTTGCTGCCAGTCATCGCACTGAGCTGATAGCAGTAAGGCAGAGCGCTGTCCTGAATCCATAACATGTTTCTGTGCAGCAATATCCGGCCACTGCTCAAAGATAATATCCAGAAACTTTCTGATATCTCCCCAGTGATCCGCAAAATCATCCGGCATAATATCTGCTAGCCCGTCCGGCGACCCGCCTGACTGGCTTACCTGATCAAGCAGCGCACATAAGCTAATAGACAGGCTAAGAGCCTGTGGCGGCGAGATAGCGCGCCCACCAATCATCATCCCCTGAATGAGGTGCGCCAGAATAAGATGCCGCTCCACCCTATCCATGGCAGGCGGAAGGTCATAACCCTGTGCGCCAAGAATATCGGGCAGAAATTCATCAACGTCGCCGAGCGCTGTTATCGCCGGAAGCATCAGAGGCTGGCCGTCTGCTACCTCAAGAAAGGCAGCCGATAACGCCTGAACAGCACGGTGAGAGGGCACAAGAATATGAGCTGAGGCAAAGAGCTTCTTGTCTGGCATCATCTGGATAAGACCAGATGCCAGGTCAGATGCAAAGGGCCTGCCAGCTTGGATGCTATACAGACCCGTTAGGCTGGCATCTGGCGGCGCAGAGGAAGAAAGAGGACGCAAAGGTGACATAGAGGCTAGTATACCCTATTTGCCTGTTTCAGGACAGATGAAAGGCGTTATACGGGATGCGAGCCAAGCGCATCAGCAATGATAGCCTGATCTTGCTCAAGGGCAAGAATCTCTGCACGCCGACTATTACTTCCTATTATCGAAAGAGAAATTGTAACAGCGGTGGCGGGCAGTAAAACAGCTATTCTATCCGGCCATTCGATAAGACAAGCTGCATTATAGAATGCGTCTTCAATACCAAGCGCAAGAGCGTCTTGCGCTGTAGTAAGACGATACAGGTCCATATGCCATACCTCATGGCCTGCAAGGGCATCATAAGGCTGCACAAGGGTAAATGTCGGACTAGGAATATCAGATTGCGGACCACAAACCTGTTCTATTATGGTGCGGGCAAGCGTTGACTTGCCAGCCCCAAGCGGTCCTTCTAGGCAGAGCTGGCGCCCTGGCACACATAATTGTGCCAAGGCCCTGCCAAGCGCTTCTGTCGCTGAAAGACTGGACAGATTAACGCTAAGAGGCGCGCTCATTAATAACGGTATTGTTCTGACTTGAACGGACCTTGCTCTTCAACACCAATATAGCTCGCCTGATCGGGACGAAGGGTTGATAAGGTGGCCCCTACCTTGGCTAGGTGAAGGGCAGCAACTTTCTCATCTAGATGACGCGGCAATGTATAAACAGATGTTTCATACTGATCGCCACGCGTCCATAGCTCAATCTGGGCGAGCACCTGATTGGTGAAAGAGGCTGACATCACGAATGAGGGATGGCCTGTACCGCAGCCAAGATTAACAAGCCGGCCCTTGGCAAGCAGGATCATCCGCTTACCATCCGGAAATTCAACTTCATCAACCTGTGGCTTTACTTCATGCCATGCCATGTTTGATAAGGCCGCAACTTGAATCTCATTATCAAAGTGACCGATATTACACACAATAGCGCGGTCTTTCATATCACGCATATGATCAATCGTGATGACATCTTTATTGCCTGTTGCTGTCACAAAGATATCGGCTTTGGACGCAGCCTGTTCCATTGTGACAACTTCATAGCCTTCCATCGCAGCCTGAAGTGCACAGATAGGATCAACCTCTGTTACCATAACACGGGCACCGCCCTGACGAAGCGACGCTGCAGACCCTTTGCCCACATCACCATATCCGCATACCAAAGCAACCTTGCCAGCAAGCATCACATCTGTTGCTCGTCTGATACCGTCAACAAGTGACTCGCGGCACCCATAAAGATTATCGAACTTTGATTTTGTCACGCTATCATTCACATTGATGGCGGGGAAGGGTAACTGGTTCTTTTCAGCCATCTGATACAGGCGCAACACCCCTGTTGTTGTTTCTTCGGTAACGCCCTGAATGGCATTTTTTTGCATGGCAAACCAGCCCGGGCTCATCTTATGGCGAATATGCAGCTGCGCCTTTAGAAACTCTTCTTCTTCTGAGGCTGGTTCTGCTAGCACATCTTCACCCTCTTCAAGGCGCGCACCCAGCAGGATGTACATTGTCGCATCTCCGCCATCATCCAGAATCATGTTGGCAGGCTTTCCGTCAGACCAGTCAAATGTCTTGTCTACATATTCCCAATATTCAGCAAGTGTCTCGCCCTTTTTAGCAAAAACAGGAACACCTGTTTCAGCTATCGCAGCAGCGGCCTGATCTTGGGTTGAAAAGATATTACATGATGACCAGCGCACATCTGCGCCAAGGTCTGTGAGTGTCTCGATGAGAACAGCTGTTTGAACTGTCATATGCAGGCATCCTGCAACCCGCGCGCCCGATAATGGCTTCTTCGTACCATATTCATCACGCAACGCCATCAGGCCCGGCATTTCGCTTTCAGCGATTGAAATTTCCTTGCGACCCCAATCGGCAAGCGATGCATCGGCAATAATAAAATCGTTTGTCATTTAAAAATTCCTCTTAAAAAACGTAATGGCTTGCTATCACTAACCAGACAGCATGATGAGCATTTAATACTTATCGTTGTATCTAACAAATACAAGGGCAGAAACAAAGAGTTTTTGCACTAACTAGCGCTTATCTGGCTATGTCTAATTCGCGGTGTATCAGCTTATAGGGGATGGCGTTCTTATCCGCCC
>Ga0206131_10007752_pt1 | contig 10698 bp, 8 predicted proteins | sample Helgoland_Spring_FD_148636 | JGI IMG/M metagenome (GOLD analysis project Ga0206131, IMG submission 148636) | Pelagic subsurface seawater microbial communities from Kabeltonne, Helgoland, North Sea - Helgoland_Spring_Bloom_20160517_1 | ecosystem: Environmental > Aquatic > Marine > Epipelagic ... | reverse complement strand
GTAATGAAAGAATTTCTAAAAGTTCTGTTATTCTTCCTAGTTCTGAAGACAGTCGTATTCGATTGTTTAATACTGATTATAATCGAGATGGATTTGTGGGGGAACTTCAATTTCGTTCTGATAAGACCAATGTTAAAGCACCCGAGCGAATTTATTTAGGGGATTTCAGAGATTTAGAGGGCGCAATATGGAATTGGCAATTAAAAAAGAAGGACTACTTAGATGCTGCTTTAGTCCTGGAGTGGGCCGATGTGTCTATGCAAGGAGGCTCAAACTATGTGCACAGTTTTTTGATAGGTATACCTGAGTTTGTAGCTGGAAGTTTTGATCTTTTAGAGTATACAGGTTCTGAGGAAAAAGACTTTATTCATCATACACTTTACTTTGAACTTGGATCTAGCAGTCTTTCGGAAATACAGGTAAAGAACCTTGATGAACTCTTAGCGGATAAGTCTATTCGAAAAATACATATTAGTGGATTCTCAGATCAGTTAGGGACTAATGAACAATGTGATCGGGTATCTAAGAATCGAGCTGAAAGCGTTCGTCAATTCTTAACAAAAAACATAGCTGCTGATTTTGATACTGAACTTTATTACTTTGGTAAAAGTAGGGCAGGTATTCTGACTGAAGAGCAATTGAAATCAGGTAATGAAAAGGATAGAAGGGTGGATCTTTTAGTTGAGTTGTGGTAAGGTGAACGACGTATTAAATTTTTTTTATTGCAATGTTTTTGTTTATATTCACAAGACACAACACAATACTCTAAATACTTGGTAATCCAAATCTTGTAATAACACAAAACAAATTATAGTTTGAAAAAACTAATTACTACCATATTTAGAGGTCCTTCTGATAAAGACCTTTCTGATAAATCTATTTTGAATAACACGGGCCGTCTTAGGCAAGAATTCGTTCGTATTCTTTATGATGTTATGATTTTGGCTTCTTTTAATAAAGATTCCTTTGAGCTTGTAGATGTGAAATTGATGAATACAGTGCTTAATGAGCTTTCCATGGAAAATCTAAATAAGGACTGGTTGCTGAAAAGAATTATGCTTCATCAAAATAATAAATTTGATCTTGATGGAATATTAAATGATTTCAAAGACCACCTTTCCCAAAAGCAGCAAGAACTTTTAATCGAGGCGGCACTAATAATTACTCGGACGGACCAAGTAATATCTGATAAGAACCTGAAACTACTTGTAAGTTTGGGTCAGAAATTCGAGTGGGATGCTTCAAGACTTAAAGCATTTATTACCAAAGCACTTTAGATTATCTTCCTTTTTTCCTTTATGCAGTTACATTTTTAAAAAATAGTTAGAGCAAATCTGTTTCTTTGCTCAAGCTTCTGTATTTTTATAAAGTAAGAAGTAAGGAAAGAAGCTTAGAGTTGATGGCCCCCGCTCGGTCATGGGAAGCGGTGCAGGCCCTGTCAATATTATACATGTAAAACAAGTCAATAAATAATCCTGATATGAAAAATTGGTTCGGAATCATACTGTTGGTATCGCTGATCTTTGCTTGTCAATCCAAATCGGATCAATCATCAAATGGTCAGAAGGCATCTGTCGTTGAAAAACTTGAGGCTACTGCATTTAAGACTGCTTTACAGGCGGATGATTCGGAAAAAATAATTCTCGATGTGCGAACAGCCAAAGAGTTTAATTCTGGAGCAATCCCAAATTCTATCAATATTGATTATTTGGCTGATGGATTTGGAGAGTCAGTTGATGGTTTGGATAAAAGTAACACTGTCTATATATATTGCCAAGGAGGTGTTCGATCTAGCAAGGCTGCTCGTATTATGGAAGATAAAGGCTTCGAGAAGATTATCGAGTTAAAGGATGGTTTTTCTTCGTATTAAGGGTTTCTTCTCTTTCTAAATCGTTGAGCAATAGAGTATATAAAAATATTGAAAGGACTGATAAGGCAAATTATACTGATTATAATAGTCGTTTTTTTGATCAGTTCTTTCAGTATTTCTCTTTCTTCAGGAATTTGAGTTTGCAAGAATTGCAGCAAAAGATATGCACCAAGCCCAAGCCCAAGTATTATTGAAATAGCAACACTTGGTTTCTCTTCCTTGAGTTTATTATATTTTGAAAAAAGACTCATCTTGCCTGGATTCCTTTAAGTGAATAACGAAGGTTCCTATCTTCCGTGTGCACAATGTTAATGAAAAAGTGTGAGCTTTTAAGGAGATCGATTCTTATAGCACCACCATTTATTTGAAAGCTTCCTTTTTTCAATGTTCTTCCTAATAGGTCAGACATTAGGTATTTGTAATTTCCTTTGGGTAATTCTTTCACCAAAAGATAATCTTTATACTGTTCGAAGTATATGTTTTCATTTGAAGGAGAAGCTACTTTGTTGATCCAATCATGCTGCAACACCCAAATATCGGACAAGCCATAATTATTTGCTACATCAATGTCTGTTGAATAAGAACTCCCCCCAATGAAAAGTGTATTGTTAACATTTAGTAAGCTTTGAGCTACGTCTTCATTACTGCCACCGAATGTTCTAGTCCATTTTGTGTTTAGTTCGAGATCAAATGCACGAATCCAATAATCTGTGCCTCCATAAGTACTGACTCCATTTAGAGCTGACTTTGTAAATCCTGCGCTTATAATCTGTTCGTCTATGATCAAAAAATCATTAATTCGGTCAGAGAGTAGTCCCCCTGTGTTGACTTGTTTTAAAAGATCACCGTTTGCGGGATCTACTACAAATATGAATCCATCTTCTTGTCCAATTTGCAGACCATCAAAAGTATCTGTATTGGAAAATGTACTGCCAGCTATGAAAAGTTTATCATTGTGATAGAGGATTTTTTTCCCTTCATCAAAAGAATTTCCTCCATAGCTTTTTTGCCACAGCAGATCTCCTTCAGCTGTTGTTTTGATGATCCATATATCTTTTAAGCCATAATTAAGATCGAGATCCATATCATTGGATAAGGCATATCCGGTTAGATAGAGATTTCCTAAAGGGTCCTGTGTATGATCTAAAGCTTGTTCCCCATCTGTCCCTCCGAATTTTGTTTCCCAGACTAGTTCTCCCGCTGCATTAGTCTCGAGCAGCCAAACGTCTTGGTTGGAGTGTCTATTAGGGTTTTGCTTTAACAGGTTCTCATTATCCACTGCACCGCTTATTATTAAATTGCCATTTGGCTTTAAGCTTATGGTGAAAAACTCATCATCTTCTGCTTCTCCATATGTTTTGCACCATTGCAATTCTCCGGATTGACTGATTAGGCATAGCAAGCCTTGTTCACTACCGTTGCCATCGATAATATCAAAATCTGTTGAAATGCTTTTTCCAGCTAGATACCAATCTCCAGTATTTGTTTGTACTGCAGATCTGAATTCATCATTTGCTGATCCACCTATGTTTAGTGACCAGTCTATATTTCCCGACAGGTCAGTAAGTATTACAAGAGCATCTTTTTGACCAATATAGCCCTGAATATCTTGGTCTTCTGATATGGTGCTTCCTAATAGGAGCAAACTATTATTAATTCCTCCTTTGATCTGAACGAGTTCATCTATGGAAGAACCACCATAGTTGTTTTCCCAAACGATCTGGCTAGTAGCGAAAGTTGGAATCAACAGTAAAAGAAAAAAGAGCTTGACTTTCATTGAGTTACTTTTTGGTCTAACGCATTTCTGTGTGCTTTTCTATCCATGCTCGAGCTCTATTAACAGCATTTTTTCTAACATCTAAATAAAAGAGGTTGTAGTCACCGATGTGATAGTTCTTTCTGAAAAAGAATTTAGAACCTTTGAAGGCTGGTTTTTTCATCCAGATCAAACCTTCTTGTTTTTTAGCTTCACAAATACCTGGCTCAAGAAGGTCAAAGTCTAAGAGGACTGCTCCAAGGTGCTGTTCTTTTGATGCATCTTCATCTGTCCATGTTATTGGATTAGTGTTTATATATTCTGTCAAATAGCTAAAATGATTGTCTGGGTAGTGGCCTTCTTCAAAGGTCCTCCAACTGCAAATACAAGACACTTCAGTAGGGTAGCTACAGGGTTTTAAAGATTTATAGTAAAATGCTGGCACACCAATACCAACAAGATATGCTGCCACCATTTGATCCTCTAAATCAGTCCCATCAATCAGTTCTCTGATCAAACGCATACAGTGAGTCGTACCTTGTGAATGAGAAGCAATTATAAAAGGCTTTCCTTGGTTGTGATGTTCCATGTAATACAGAAATGCTTCTTTTACATCTTTGTAAGCCAATTCAAATGCTTTTGTGCTTGCAGGTGGATTATCAGAAAAGTAAGCGCCAATATGTGCTTGTCTATACCTTGGGGCATAGATGTCACCTACTGCATTGAAAATACTAGCCTGATTTTTCATAGAAGCAGATTCAATGCGCTCATTGAGCTTCTCGTCATCAATTGGCGCATTCCAAAGATCATCACTCTTTTTTTGCCAATAAATGGTCGGATATACAAAGAATACATCTGCAAAATTATTCAAGTCTTCTGCTTGCAGTGGTTTGGGAATCAGGTCTGAAGAATCAGATTTTGAGGGATGAGCAGCCCAAAGGTCTATATTGGAGTAGTCCAATCTGTTATTGGATTCTGGTGCTTCCCATTGTTTTGGAACCTTGCCTTTACAGGAACATAAGAGGATTCCAATAAATAGGATCTTGGGCAGAAGTGCTTTTTGCATGATTAAATTCTTTGACTTTACAATGTATACAAGTTACAATTCCCAATTACCAATTGTTGTATTCAAATAAAAAAACCCGGTCAAGTGACCGGGTTTTTTTTATTTAAGAATTGCTCTTAGAATATTCTTTGCTATTAGGTATGTCGGCCTGACACCACTGATGCCAAGACTCCCAGATGCTAATGTTTGACCGGATTCTAGTGGATTATCCGAGGCATAATATGCATAACGGACTTTTACATTTTCTGAAATGTTATTGCGTATCATAGATGCAGCCTGAATTGCTTTTTGGTAATGAGCGCCTTCCATTTCTACCCCGATGGCTTTCCAAGAAGATTTTAGGAAATACCTTAGGATATCTTTATTAGATAGTGAGGTACCTAATACCGTAATCATAGATCCTTCAAACACTTGACTTCCTTGATCATTAAAGTCATCCAAGTTGAAGTCATTGGTCAATGGGTAGTTGTCTGCTGAACCTTCAAAAATGTGTGCATTTGGGATCATTATATCCCCTTTGCCTCCCAAAAGGATTCCTGCTTTACCCATGACAGATACAGAAGCCACATTCATAGGCAATTTTTCGTTACCCGTTTCGATTGGTTTTAATAACTCGTCCATTGTTTCAAAAGCCTGTTCACCAAAGGCATAATCCATATTGAAAATTACAGGTTTTTCAGCATCCTTAAGATCCAGGTCTAAAGCTTTATTTAATACTGAATCATCTATTTTCGAAGTGTCAAAAAGTTGGGCATAAATATTACTGCCTGAATCATCCGCTATTTCAATCATCCCGTGTTTACGCGCATATGCCGAAACCTTATCTCTTAGTTTACCATTTCCGGATTTGGAAAGCTCCATGGCAATATCTATTGCACTAAGCTTTGGAAACTCCTTTTTCAGTGCGACTTGTCCGAAGAGCATATTCATCAGTGAATGTGGATTCGACGAAACTATATGCAAAGGCTTGTCCTGAAGTTTTGCCAGGGTAAGATTTTTTTTGATTTTGGATGCCCATTGTTCACCGTAGGTATGGAATCCTACTCGCTCTCTTAAAGAGGAGGAGAATGAGATTTCTCTTGGAGTCCTTCCATCGTATTCTTCAAACGATTTCTTACCCAACCAGTATACTATGTGGAAAAGGCTGTTTACATGTTTTGCTCTATCAAACTTCTTGCTTGCCTCGAGGGTTTCTTCGAAGGTTCTTCCCAAGATTGTAGAAAGATAACTATAGGCCCTTTCCTTATTAAACTCTTGGCCTTTCTTCTCCATTTCAATGATCTCTTCTAGACGAATCCATTCTCGTTTGATCACTCCTTTAGTGTTCATACTGTTCTTACGGATCTTTTCAGCCTCCATATACATGAAGGTAAGGTGTGTAAGTACATCATAGGTATCAGATCGACCTCTAGTCATCTCAATCAACATCTGATCTTTGTCAACCCTATAGCAATTTCTTCGTCTTTTGTCAGGAACAATAGCAGGAAAGTTAGAATCTTCAAATCCTTCTCTCGATATCAATTTGATATTATTACATTCTTCAATCCCGATAGGAAGTCTTTGGAAGATATACAGAAAACCTTCTAGTTCAACGCGCTCGTCATCAATTATGGAACCATATATTTCAGGCCTTAAGGTTAGGAGTGCTTGTATCATTGCGTCTCCTGATGCGCCCAGTGGTTTATAATGACCTCTAATAAAAAGGTGGCGCATGGCTGTGTTGATTCTTTGAATAGCTGCACGAGACTCTTTAGCTCTTGACAATTGTGTATTCATATATGCGATTTGAAGCACAAATATACAATTAAATAGAACTACAAGTGCGCTTTAATTAGATATTGGCAATAATAAAGGCTCAAGATGTGTTTTATATATTATGTTTTAAAATATATGTATATGCTTGTTGATTATCATTTTTAGTGTATTGGGGTTTTTGTTTTTTGAACAAGTAGAAAAAAATAAATGCAATTTACCTTACAAAAACCTTATGTAATATATTCATATATGTATAAAATGTATTATTTTGTTTTTATTCTTTTACGCTACATTCTTATTCACTTTGTAGATCGTCTCAAATAATTTATAGCCTACTCTAAAGAGTATTGTATCCTTTCATGTACTGTAATTAATTAACCTAATTATACCTGTTTGCTCATTTTTTAGAGTAAACCTGAAACTTTTAGTCACATGAATACTACAACTACACGAATTTTTCTTTTAGCAGTATTATCTTCCTTTTTGCTGAGCAGCTGTTCTGATGAATTAAGATTAGATCAGTCTTTTATTCATTTTGCTTATGATTATAGTCCTGAGCCTAGTCTAGATGTTTTAGACGCTTCTGCAAATGTTGATTTGAGTACTCTACGAATAAAAACGATCCAATCAACTGATCGGGTTGATTTTTGTATTGAGGGATTGAAATTTGAGGATGGTAATGAGATTTCCGTAGAAGAATTGACTCAATGTCCACTTTTGGAATGTACAGATGCAATGCCGATTCTTACGGAAGCTGGGCAGGAAGTAGAGGCTTATTTAAATGAAAACCTTTCTATTATTATTCATACGACTCAATCTTTGACTGGTGAAAATTGGAAAGCATTGGAATATGCAGTTTCTGATTATGCCTCACTTGCGGAAGGAGAAATCAACCTTATAACTAAAACTACTAACTTGTCTTCTGAAGAAGGACAGGCTTTTCAGGCATTTGCAGATAATCAAGAAAATATAAATATTATTACGCTTGAGGAGCAGGGTGCTGAGAGTTTGAATGATATGGTGAATCTTTCTATCCGCTCGAATCAAATGAGCGACTCGCAGGATCAATCGGCACTCTCTAGCCTGATCATTGTAACTAATGAAATAGATACAAGGTCTATTGATCATCAGATATCAAATTATTTGTCTACTTACTTATTAAGAGTTGTGGATGAGCAATATTCTATATTGGATTACACGAGCGCTGAAGTGGATCGTGCACTTTATTCTCAATCATTTATAGCAACAAATAATGAAGGATTTGAAAGTTCTCTGAGCGTATTTAAAGAAACTTTCTTTTCTAATCAGCGAGTAGTCTTTTCTCTTGAAGGTGCTAATTTGCTGAATCAAACAACAATAAAAATTCATTTAGCAGAATAGAATAATTCGATCAAACATCATCAAAGAGGGTGCTTCTAATTCAGAGGTAGCCTCTTTTTTGTATACTGTTCTTTAATCTCCTTGTAGATTATTTCTTGAGCAGTATCTTCTGTATTGTATTGAGCATATTTAAAGTCCTCAAAGTGTGGCCCTGCTTTGATATGGTCATTCCATTGGGTGTTAAATATATGCAGTAATTGATCTTTATAGGTCTCATTTTCGATTGGACAAGCTACTTCAATCCTTCTGTCTAGGTTTCTTGTCATCCAATCAGCCGAAGAAATATACATAGCCCTCTTATCCGCTGAATGGAAATAGTAAAAACGGGCATGTTCTAAGAATCGATCAACTAGTCTTTTGATTTCAATATTTGGATGCGTATCTGGATGCATACAGCAGATACCTCTGACCAAAAGTTTTATTTTGACTCCCTTATTGGCTGCTTCTGTGAGTTTTTCAATAATTCCCTGATCTTCAAGATTGTTTAATTTTGCTATAATCTCAGCTTTTTGCCCTGAACAGGCTTCTTGTATTTCTAGATCTATAGCTTCTTCAATGAAATTTCTAAGTGCAAAAGGCGCAATTCGAATTTTCTTGTGTTTTGGAATAATTAGAGTCCCTTGGAGGATTTGGAATACCTGGCGAATGTCATCTCCTATTGCTTGACTTCCGGTTAGTAAGGTAAAGTCTGTGTAGATACGAGCATTCATCTCATTAAAATTACCAGTACCAACATAACTTACATAACTATTATCGGTGTAACTTATCTGCATGATTTTGGCATGTACTTTTATCTGAGGGAAGCTATATACTACCTTAGCTCCTGATTCAGTAAGCTGGGTTCCCCAATACATATTGGATGCTTCGTCAAAACGAGCTTTAGCTTCAATAAATACAAATACCTCTTTTCCGTTTAATGCAGCTAATTTTAGAGCTTCCGTTAGTCTTGAATTACTGCCTATTCTATAAAGTGTAATTCGAATCGAGCTTACATTTTTGTCTACAGCAGCCTCCTCGATCAGACTTGGAATACAATCAAATGCATTGTATGGAAAGTGCAGGAATATATCTTTTTGTTTAATAATATTAGATTTTGGCATATCCGTATCAAAATCTAAATGCTGCAGACCTGGAAGTACTTTATAAGAAAGCTCTTTGGAAGCATCGGCAGGTTTAGGAAATCCAAATAAATCATGAAAGTTGTGATATCTGCCACCAGGTATCATGTCCTGATTACTTAGTTTGAATAGTAATTTGATTCGCTCAAGCAGTTGATCCGATATTTCTTGATCATATAGAAATCGAGTTGGGAGTCCAAAATTTCTATCGTTGATTCCTTTTTTGATCTTATCTAAAAGATCTCCTGTAAATTCATCATCAATATACATCTCAGCATCTCTGGAAAGTTTTATCGAAACCACTTCTAGAATCTTATCTTCTGGTATGAGTTGATCTATATTTGCTCGTATTATATCATCTACAAAGCTAACTGTGAAGTCCTTTTCAGATTCTAAGACTACAAAACGATCTGTTTCTGGTAGTGCAAAGAGTAGCGGGTTTTCTCTGTTTTCTGTGAGCACAATAAAATAGATGCCTTTATTACTGAGGAAAGGGATAGGAAAGTTATCTGATAATTCTTGAAGGTGAATTTGAGCTTTTATTTTATGATCAAAGAAAGTTTTAGCAGATTCTAATTCCTTTTTAGAGAATTGAGACTCCTCCTTTAAGAAAATTCCATTTGCCATAAGCGCAGGAACGATTTCCTCGTTGAATATTCGCCCAAATTGTTCTTGTTGGTTGTTGATTGTGTCCAAGACCTCCCGAAGGATTTTCTTGGGCTTGACCTTCATCTGTTCCTTGGTCTTTTTTCGCAATTTTTTAAACTGTCGAAGCGCTGAGACCCGAACTCGAAAAAACTCATCAAGATTGGAAGAAAAGATCGCAAGAAACTTTATTCGTTCGTAGAGGGGTACATTTGGATTTGCTGCTTCATTGAGCACCCGTCCATTAAAATCTAACCAGCTAATGTCTCTAGAAATGTAATTGTCTTGCATGTATATTGTAGTGTATAATATTTATAAATATCTATATAGCACCTTAATTGTCCAAATCAATTCTGCTTTATTTGAACCCACAACGGATTTAAAGGTTTCCTATGTAATATTCATGCAATATTAACCTTGTAAAGTATAGCTGAAAGTTTTTTAAAATTACCTTTGTGTTAATTTTTGACACTAGAAAATAGAAGATGGCAAGGCAACAATCAGAAGATCAGGAAGAACAGAAAAAACGCCCCACTAGGGAGCAGTTTAGTGAGGCCATAAAGATATTTAAGTACATAAGACCCTACAGAGCCCAGTTCATAACCGGTATGGTTTTACTATTTGTGGGGAGCTTGATTTTTATGGCATTTCCGCAGTTATTCAGGGATATGGTTGATACTGCAAATGGTGAAGGTCAGTATGGTTTTGACTTGGAGCAACTAGGTTTTGTGTTGCTGATACTAATTGCGGTACAGGGATTCTCTTCCTATGCCCGAGTAATGTTATTTGCCAAAGTAAGTGAGTATGGAATAGCAGATGTGCGAAAAGCGCTCTATGATAAAGTCATTACTCTTCCTGTCGTATTCTTTGAAAAAAGTAATGTAGGAGAATTGATTAGTAGATTGTCTGGTGATGTTGAAAAGCTCTATAGTACCTTCTCTATTACCTTAGCTGAATTTGTGCGTCAAATTATTATTCTTGTTGCTGGCGTAATTCTTTTGGGTGTAAGTACACCAAGATTAGCGCTGCTAATGTTGGGGACTTTTGTGCCTGTGGTTGGACTTGCTATGTTTTTTGGGCGGAAAATAAGAACCTTATCTAAGGCAAG
>Ga0206131_10007743_pt1 | contig 10708 bp, 10 predicted proteins | sample Helgoland_Spring_FD_148636 | JGI IMG/M metagenome (GOLD analysis project Ga0206131, IMG submission 148636) | Pelagic subsurface seawater microbial communities from Kabeltonne, Helgoland, North Sea - Helgoland_Spring_Bloom_20160517_1 | ecosystem: Environmental > Aquatic > Marine > Epipelagic ... | reverse complement strand
ATATGTTTGGACTGATGCCCGGTTGAATCATGGGGTCATAGACGCACGCGCTGGCTGGTGAATTGCTGAGTCTGAGCGGTACGGAATTCTTACCTTCCATAACGCGAGGACGATAGGGTTCGTGGCCCGGTCACGCGGAGCGGCTGCCGTGTTGGATGGCTTTACCACTTTCCCTCAAGGGCTTCGTTGCGGACCTCCGAAATCAAGTACTCTTCGGCATACATTTTTTTCAGGCGCCGGTTCTCGTCTTCCAGCTCTTTCATCCGCTTCATCAACGACGCGACCAAAATAAATGGGGTCGGGGTAAAATTAAATAAATGGGGTCGGGGTAAAATTTACATTTGCTTTATACAGTTTAAGGCTCATGGCATAAACGAGCCTAAGCGGCGCTCATAAGATACGCTTGCGTTGCGTCAGGAACACGATGAGCTTGGCGCGGATGGATAAATGTAAATTTTACTCCGACCCCAAACATCTCAGTAGCCAACAGGGATAAACAGAGCCTTCGGGATAAAGATCCTAAATTAGTACTGCGTCCTATGTGGAAATCTTACAGCTGTCACCTTTCCCATTTCTTCTGCTGACCAGCCGCGCTAAATCCTCCCATAGCGAATAAAATTCCGAGCAACCAGGACCACCATGTGTCAAATCCAAAAGCAAATAATGCGCACAGAGCACATATGATTAGATAAGGGATCCAGCCCGTGCCATCTACATAAACCGCCTCCGCGCCACAGCCGGAACATACACTAGCGTCGTCGTCCACATACACTTTACAGTAAGGGCATTTTGAGCTCATAAATAATCCTCCCCAGTATAACTTAACGCTTTTATAACTGGATAGAGTTCATTTTTCAATATGTCGAGTTATAATTTGTTCTAAGCGGCTATCCACAAGCTTGCTGCGTGACGATCAGAGCATAGCTCAAATTGTCATTTCTAATTAAAAGCTGGCAAGTACATATTTCAGCGTGGTTGCAGGACTAAGATATTAGAACCTTATTCTCTTCAGGCTCCTGATGATGAGATCTCATGGGATTTGCCATTTAGCTTTCAGCGTCCTGAGTTCTCTCATGACCCGACTGTTTTGAATCTCTTCTTCCGACATGTCATTCCCAAGCGTTGAATCGCTGGCATCGTAAGCGTTAGTGGCCCGCGCTTCCCACCTCAAGTTTCCATCTCGAGACGCTAATATTTCTATGATTCTGCTGTCAAAGTTGGTGAAATTGACTAGTTCCTTTGTGGTAATTGTCTCGCCACTGACGATTCCGCCCAGCGGTCGTAAATTAATGATTTCAGCACTGTAAATCGGAATTGTTCGATTGCCTTTAAAAAATTTGAGAACAAAGTCAACGCTAGCTATGTCCCAGCTACTGCCGTTTTCGATAGTGAACTGAAACAACTCATATATTCCGTTCTGCCCCAAATATTCAATTTGAGTGAACCGAATCGCGCGAACGTTGTTAACGATGTCTCGGTTTTTTTTCAGTCTTTGTTTATATTCAGCGATTTTCGCTTCGTCTGCTCGTCTTTCACGATCTTGCCCGTTAGCACTTAACTGAGTAAGCAATGAGAACCTTTCTTGGATTTTTTTAAAATCCGAGCTTTCTACACCGCTATTAGAGACATTGCTTAAGTCTCGATAATTCATTGACGCCAATACGCAAAAGTCTCGCGAATCATCTTCCCTAAGCCAAACAGCTGACTCACTCATATAGATTTTTGGCAACAGTTGTTGCGCTAGGTCAGGGTTAGATGGATCAAATCCCTGAAGGTACAGGCCAACCTCCTTCCTAGCAATATCTAAAGCTGATGATCGAGCTAACATTTCATTATTGTTATCTATACGCACGCATGCTGAAGCACTGAAGTGATTTTCTTTATACTCTACAGGCTTTAATAGCCATACAGGAGCAATTAGATCAGCATTTGCCGCCGCTGACGATACGAAAGCAGCAGAGCTGAAAAGGGTTAGTAGCGTAGCTAGGATTAAATTTTTCATAGAAGAAATGAATGCCGGTTTGTTGAGCTTTGCAGGAAGAATAACAAACTTAGGACGAAAGGGGTATGCAGCAGAAAAACAGAGGTTTACAGCGAAGCCAAAAGTAAAACGCCGTTTTTAAGCGCACACAAAGGCTCATGCGTCCATTTTGGGGGCTGTCTTATATAATGCGGGAGTATTTCAATGTCTCAAACAGACTCTTAGAAGCCTTGCAGAGCTTGCCTCATCAATCCCTCCGTCTGGTGGTGTCGGTTCTTAATCTTTTCAGGTGGTGAATAGATATGATCTAACTGCCCTCTATAAGGCAGTCAAACTGTTTAATCCGCCAACACAAACTCTTGACCTTCTGACGATCTGGAAAAAGCTTCAAAATATCCAACCACGTAATACACCCCCCTAGTACCCCCATGCCTCCTGCGTATCCCCTCTTTGTAAACAGTTTGCTTCGCTTTTGGTAGCTGGCTACGTTGTAGTGCCTTGTGATTTCGCTTGTTGCGTTAGCTCGCGCAACAGGAGTAAGGTTTGGTAGCTCATTTGAATGCTGCCCGGAGATTGAAGAAAGTTACGCGGTTATATATTAAGGTTTTAGAAGCGAAACATTAGAAAATCAATCACAGTAGGATGGTCAATAAACGGGGTCGGGGTAAAATTTACATTTGCTTTATGGCGTTTAAGGTTCATGACATAAACGAGCGTAAGCGGCGGTCATAAGATAGGCTAGCGCTGCGTCAGGAACACGATGAGCTTGGCGCGGATGGATAAATGTAAATTTTACCCCGACCCCAAACATCTATAGATATTTTCCCAACGCCAAAAACGCTTACGATCTAATCGCCGCCATAAAGCCCGCTCATGATGTGCTTAAGTGATTGACGGTCGGTTGTCTCAGTCATTAAGTCTTTGAGGGCGGTCTTGGCCTCAGGTAAGCGAGCCGCTTGCTTGCTGATTGCCTCTACAGCGGCTCTTCTAACAACTAGGGCCTCACTAGCGGAGGTCTTCGCTTGGAGTTGGACAACCTCTGTTACTGTGAGGTTGCTTTCGCCGAGGCTCGCGATAACGCTACTCAAGACCTCGGGTCTGCTTTCCCTTTGCAAGCTATCCGTCAGTAGACCTTTTGCAGTATCGCTTTTAATCTGCCCTAAGGAATTTGCGGCTCTTGCACTTAATGCGGACGATTCGGAACTCAAGAAGTCACCAAGTACTCGGGCGCTGTCCTGAGAGCCCGCGTTACCCAAGGCGGTCATTGCGACCATGAGCCTTCTTTCCTCACCCCCAGTATTCAAGCGATCGATGAGTAAGGACTCCAGCTCGCTATCCTCGGTTTCTCGCGCAATGATGCCCAGCACCATCAGTGTCGAGTCGGCTAATTGCTGATCGCTAGGGTTCAGGTTTGAAAGGGCGCTAAAGTCAAGCAGTGCTGCCCTCGCTTCAGGCTCAAGTGCATCCTGTGTGTACTTAAGGCCCATGATACCGCCGAACCGTGTCTTAGTTTCAAAAAGGTCATCGGCAATGACCTCAGTTAACAATTGGCGGGCTTTTTGGCTATTGGCTAATCCAATTTGAAGCAGTAATTCTTCCTCAAAATCTTGGGAAAAACCGTTGGCCCCAAGCTCTTGTTTTATCGCTAACAGAAATTCGTCGTTATTAAACAGCAGGGCGCGAAGCGAATCCGTATCAATATCTGCTGAATCTAAGGCGCTAAGCTGTTTAAGGAATTGATCAGAACTTGCCAAGGGCTGACGTTTCTCGGGCGGATAAATCGTAGTGATATCGATGGGCACCCAGCGCCGAGGATCATGGTCAAGCGTCGCGAGCCTCAGATCAGTAGGAATTACCGCATCTTTAATGGGTTGAAGAAGGGTAGTTTGATCGGTAAGAAAAGCCATGTCTCCGGTCATGTAGACAGAGACCTTTGACCTGCCTTCAAAATCCTTCATAGCACATCTCAGCTCAATGATCTTTGCTATATCTTCCTTGATTTCGGCAGATTCAATGAGCCCGTTTCCTTGAGCACCACCGTAGCTCTGGTAGCGCTCTCTGCTTCTGATGACCTGACCCAATGTGGGACTTTCGTAGCGCACTAGTACTGAGCCAACGCTATCTGCCTCCGCTACTATGCGCGATTCCCCGGGCGAGAGGAGTGCGCTAGGAAGGCTGTGTAAAATCTGATAGATGGCGAGGAGACTATCACTGTCACCTGCCTTGAGCTTGGCATTGATAATCTGAGACAGCCAGGCGCCGCTTTTACGATTAATCTGGATCGCAAATGGTACCGAATAGAATAGTGGCGCGATGGCGTCTTCCCCGTTTGTCATGGAGGTGCCAACGAGCTGAAAACCCAGCCAATAACTATCAGGTTCGGCGAGCAGCTCCCTGCTGAAAAGAAGTGCGTCGAGGGCAATGTCAGTCCGACTGATGCTGCCATCTTGAGAGGCCAAGACTTGAGTTTGCGTGCGCAGGGTGCCGGCAGAAATGCACATCTCCTGGGAAGCCTGAGCTAATCCAGCTGTTCCCGAACTCATCAAGATGACGCCTAGCGCTAGCCTGAAAAGCTGTAGGCTATTCACCTTTAAACCGGCCTAAGCTAGCGCTCTTGAGGTACTTTATCATTATCGTGATCTCTAAAAGCTCACCGTTCGACTTTCGTTCACCAAATCCCAACTTTTATCAAATAGGGCTCCAGTGTTGTAGAGGGTGAGTGTCTTCGTTTTCTTCTTCACCTTGCAGCAGAACTTATATTTCGGGTATTTGGCAAAGAGATAAAATCTCCCTTGTATCGCTTTTATTTGATTCTGGGCTAAGGCGTTCAAGGTCACATGTCGGTTAAGAATATCGCTGAGGTCAGCTTCGCCAGAAACTCGAAAGGTTTGCTGGAGGAGCAGAAGATCAGCGCCAATGCCGCCTGACGCAAAACCGACGTCCACACCCCCTGTTGCATAGGCATTGAGCGAAGCGTAGAACAGATCTCCGTAGCCGCTAATCACGGGGCCGTTGAGGGCCAAGCCCGCCCCAAAGCCCACCGATCCTGAAGCGCCTGCTTTAATAGTAATCGGAATTGGGCCTGCAAAAAATCTTGCTGTGGCGAAGGTTTTTCGTTCTGTCCACTGAAGGCCCCAATCGCGAGAGATGTCTGCAGACGCGCTATCGCCTTCGTCAATCACCACATCCCCGAAAACTCTTACAAATGCTTGGTAGCTTGCGCTTGGATAGAGTAAATCGGCTTCAGCTGTGCCAAAAGCTTTCGCAAGCTCTATTGCCTTGCCGAGGGCGTAAGCATTGACCTCAGCACCGTTGTATATTTGTCCTTTCCCAGCGAACCCATCAACGCTGTTACTGGATGAGAATGAGATTCCTACACCAAACTTCCCTTTATCACCATAGACTTGGCTGAAAGACCGCTCGAAACTAAATTTTGCTGCCTCAGTATCTACAGATTCAAGCAGATCATTGTGCGACAGCGCAGTTAGCGGCGTCGATAGCCCCGCAAGTGACTTCAAAGGCATATTGAGTCTGCTGTTAGCCTGGAAGGCAGTTTGTGCAGTAGCAGCAACTGCGTCGGCATCCGGTGCATCTCCCGGCGTGAAAAAGCGGAAAGGCACCTCAAGCTCAAAACTGTTGTTCGCGAGGTTCTCATCTTGCGCGCCTGAAGTTTGCTGAATGCGGAACCTGAAGGTAGCGACATTTTCGATCGAAGCGGCGTCGTAGGCAGCAAACAGCGCATCGCGCTGAGCTGGAGAAAGGCGAATATCCCACGGTACATAGTGTACCTCGTTTGGCGAAGGTACATCATAGGGGACCTCGTTAACCCATTCGTCGTTCTCCCCCTTCCACATGAGCGCGGCTGTTTCCACGCCATCGACTATGACGTCGACCTGAATAATCGCACTCATGGAATCTGCACCTAATTTTTTGACGTCTATATGGCCTACGGCGTTAGATTCCCGAGGATCGTCTTCTATGAGAACGACGTTTGAGGCTGTCATCCCGTCAGAGAAATTGCTTGATGGGGTTTCCAGCAGAATGAAGCCCTCGCCGACCTCTGCGTTTTCAATGCTAAGGTCGTTAATAAAGCTATCTGTGATAGTGATCACTCTGGTGGTGGGGTGATTAAAGTTTTTGTTAAAGCCTCGAGAAAGGTTGTCTTGCAAATCAACGTCATTAGTGACGTTAGCTTGAGGATCTACCATAGCGATGATGACGTAATCTTGATCGCCGATCAGGTTATTTGGGATGACCAGATCGGCCTGATAACTGGCTAGCCCCGGGGCAATGGATTCGACTACAAAGTCGCCCATTTCTTCCGCGGTGGTTTCCGCCCCAGCTAGCAATAGATCAAGCTCGCTCACCGGGACCATCTGGAAATCGACGATAACATTATCTGCGCTGATTTCTGTGGAGCTGATGGAAAAGCCAATGCTAATGGGCTCACCTTTAAGGTAGACCGACTTCTCCGTGTGTGCAATCGATGCTAGGGCAATGGTTGGGGGTCCTGGCTCTGGCAGAGTTGGCGCTTCGGGTGAGGAGTAATTTTTTTCACAGCCAGCGAGTAGTGCGGCAACAACAACAAGCAAGATTGGTGTGGTGATGGCTTTCATAAATATCTTCCCACGTATCTCTCAATACAAGATTATGAATCTGTCTTGGAACAGGCAATTGAGCGACCCGAAGGACAGGTTTTATTCTTTAGGTCGACGCAGGCTTTGCTTTTTAGTTCGAGGTAGGCTTTGCTTTGCAACGACCATTCAATCTAGTTCACGGTTGAACTTCAGTCAACAGAATTCTCATGTCTATGGGCGACTTGTCTAACGGTGGCAATAAGATCGTGTAAGTAGTGGCGTTAACTTGGAATAGGTCTTAACAGCCTAGATCTGCCAGGGGTACGTTTGTGACACGCATATGCGGCTTTGGTTTTTATCAATCAGACAGGCGCTAAAAAGTCGAGGGCCGCCAAAGTTGAGACCCGGTTAGCTGCAGGTTCTGCAGTTAAGTGGCGCAAAGAGCGTTATTATAGGACAGTGGTGATAACTAAAGTTCGAACGTACATAAGATTGAGGCGATAAGGAATAATAAAAAGAATGTAAAACAGGGATGTACGGGTATCAGTGGCGGAAGAGGCAGGAGTCGAACCCGACCAGCCACTTTGACAGCAGCTCAACGGCTTTGAAGGCCGCGCGCCCCACCGGGGACGACGCTCTTCCGGGAACGATGATACCAAATCTGGCGGCGATGGCTATGGCTGAATGCAGTAGCACGGTTTTTTCAGTGGAGTAGGTAGTGATTTTAAGCAAAACTGCAGGGTCTGCAGGAAGGTCTTGAGCTCGGGGCCCCTTTTTTGTGCCGTCTTTTGGAGTATGCTGATCGTTACGGTTTGAACCTAATGCCATGCGAACAATTTAGAGGCGCCCTATGAGCGAACACACAAGCCCTAACGTCGATTCAGCCCCAATTGATGTGGATATTCCAGATCCCTACGCCTTGCCCCTGAATGAGATCAACGTGGCTCAACCGAGCATCTTCCAGCAAGACGCTCAGTGGGATTACTTCAAGCGTCTACGTGAGGAAGACCCGGTACACTATTGTGCTGACAGTGGCTTTGGGCCTTATTGGTCGGTCACCAAGTATCAGGATATCGTCAAGGTCGATACGGACTTTCATACCTATTCCTCTGCACAGGGCATCACGATCGGTGGCCTGGGTGGGGTGCCGACTCAACAGCCGCAAGACGGCGCGGGCGAGAAGAAACAACAATGGGACGGCTTCGGTATGTTCATTGCTATGGACCCGCCGAAACATGACTTGCAGCGAGCCACGGTAGCATCCGCTGTCGCACCGCCTAATCTAGCTCTGCTAGAGGGCACGATTCGAGAGCGAGCGGCGACCATTCTGGATAGCTTGCCACGGGGTGAAGCTTTCAATTGGGTCGATCTGGTGTCCATTGAGCTAACCACACAGATGCTCGCAACCTTATTCGATTTTCCTTTTGAAGATCGCCGAAAGCTGACGCGCTGGTCTGATATCGCAACGACCCCCCCAGGGGTCGGGATCGTCGAGTCTGGTGAGCAGAAGCGGGCTGAGTTGATTGAATGCTTGCAGTATTTCACGCAGTTATGGAACGCTCGCGCCGCGGCGCCGCCCAAATCGGACCTGATTTCCATGCTGGCCCATGGCAAAGACACTAAAGACATGGGGCCTTTTGAGTTTCTGGGTAATTTACTACTACTGATTGTTGGCGGTAACGACACCACCCGTAATTCCATCTCTGGCGGCGTGTTGTTCTTGAATCAGAATCCCAAGGAGTATGACAAATTACGTAGCAATCTTGACCTGATACCAAATATGGTTTCAGAGATTATTCGTTACCAAACACCGCTCGCTCATATGCGGCGAACGGCGCTCGTTGACACTGAGTTGGGTGGCAAAAAAATTAAGGCGGGCGACAAACTGGTGATGTGGTACGTATCGGGTAATCGTGACAGCGATGTGATACCAAACGCTGACGCGTTTTTGATCGATCGTGCCAGGGCTCGTCATCACTTGTCATTTGGCTTCGGTATTCACCGCTGCATGGGCAATCGTTTGGCCGAGATGCAACTACGCATTCTTTGGGAAGAGATCAGTAAGCGTTTCAGCAAGGTTGAGGTCGTCGCCAAACCCAAGCGAACCTACTCAACCTTTGTCAAAGGTTATACTGAGCTGATGGTTAAGGTCCATGAATTGTAGCCCTATGAAATCAGCAGTAACCCGTCCATTAAAGTTGGGCTGTTGCGGTTAATACGATTCTGGTAGGTACATCATTTACGCTTCATCTTCGCGACATTTAAGCCCCCGCTGAGTGCCGTATGGCCGCTAGTCACGCCGCGAACCAATACCGAACTAATATATACTTTACCTATCAGCCTTGTGAGTATGCCTAGATTATAACCAAACGAGGTGGAAGTTTTATCATGAAAGCTGACAAGATACTTACGGCATTGCTATTAACCTTTTTGTTTTCCTGCCCGGCGCTAGCAGCAGAAACAAAATTTGGCGAACCTCTTGAGGTCTCACTCAATGTCGCGTCAATCACGATGAATGACAACGGCATGAGTATTACCTACGAGGGCATTGCGGGGAAGTACGGCATGGTACACGCAACCCATAACATGGTGGCCACAAATGCAGCGCACACCAAGGGGTACTTCACCGGCACCGTGCAAGCTATCGACGATGCGGGCCATTTGGAGCAATCTATGACGCTAGGTTTATGGTCTAGGTCTGGTACATCACTCAAGGTTTATGGTTTTGATGACGATGATCTCGCGAGGATACTGCATATCTCTACAGTGGACTTAGGAACCAAAGTTTTCAATGCCGAAGTCTGGGAGCTTGACTAAGTCTAGGCGCGAGCTGAATCAAAACGATGATGTATTTCGCTGCAGTTTACCGGTTGCTACGGCAGGGCTGTTCACCGGCCCTATAACCTGGCCAAGGTGTTCCAATGATGAACTGGCTTGCCGTAGCAAGCAAAATACTAATCGGAAATGGGTCCATTATCGTGTGTGTCGAGGTCACCTCCCTCAGCTATAGTTTGCGGTACTAACAAGCTGTATCTGCGAGTCGTTGTGACGTGATAATGAATGCTCTAGTTGTCGAGAACCATCCCATAGTGAGGGATGCGGTGAAATCTGCGCTGTTGTCTACTGGCTTGTTTACAGAGGTGGTGGTTTGTGGAACTTTCGAAGCCGCCCAAGAAATTCTGCAACAGGATACAAGCTTCGACTTAATAACCCTTGACCTAAACCTCAAGGATACCAGAGGCGCTGAGGGTGCCCTGGTGTTGCGAAACTTATATCCCGAGATATCGGTGGTAATATTTTCAGACGAGTCCACCGCAGAGGTTGCTACTAAAGTCTATGAGTGCGGTGTCAGCGGTTTTATCCTTAAGTCGTCGCCTGTGGATATGGTACTAAGTGCAATTGAGTTAATCATGTCTGGGGGCACTTATATTCCAGTGAACCTTGCCAAAAAGCTGGATTTCGATCCGAAAATTGCGCCCACATGCTTAGAATCACTCGGCAAACTCGCCTTGTCACCTAAGCAGCATGCCGTCTTTATGCAGTTGCTTGCTGGTAGACCGAACAAACTTATTGCGGAGCACCTTTCTATGGCTGAGGGAACCGTTAAAGCCCACTTGAATTCGGTTTATCGCGTGTTAAAAGTAAAGAACCGAAGCCAGGCCATCTTGCTGGCGCGGGATCTGCGAATCATCTAATCGGCCAACGATAAACGGCAACGCAAAGATGCTGTCATCTTTGGGTATCGGCCTCCTATTATAGTGGCAGGGGCCGCAGGCCATCAATCTGGCGAGCAATTGTCTGGCTAACAAACCGGTTACTGCTGTTTGCTGACGGTGATCTCAAATCTCCTGGACAATCGAGCCTCCAATAGGTCGACCTTGCGCTTTATGGTTAGGCGGCAATGGGCGTTAGAATCTAGTCTTGCACTTCGTAGGCGATGGTTGAGTCGTGGCTGCGGAACAGGTATAGCAGTAACTGACTCAAGACGATATTGCCATCGGCACGGTATTGACCCTGTAAAAAAGCTTCCATTCCGTCGACTTCGCCATTAATCAGTCCCCAGCAGGTCGCGTGGTTATCAATATACAGGTTGATCGTTGGTTGTGGATGATAACCAGGCAACAGATGGAGGTCGGCGCCGTCAATAATG
>Ga0206131_10007740_pt1 | contig 10710 bp, 6 predicted proteins | sample Helgoland_Spring_FD_148636 | JGI IMG/M metagenome (GOLD analysis project Ga0206131, IMG submission 148636) | Pelagic subsurface seawater microbial communities from Kabeltonne, Helgoland, North Sea - Helgoland_Spring_Bloom_20160517_1 | ecosystem: Environmental > Aquatic > Marine > Epipelagic ... | reverse complement strand
GCTTGATATTGAGTGCCTTTTCAACTGCTGCAAATAGATCACATGTAAAGTTAACCTCTTCAGGTCCATGCATTTTTGGCTTAACTATATAAACACTCCCAGTTTTAGAATTTTTAAAATTACTATTCCCATTCAAGTCATGCATCGCTATACAAATAGTAAACATTGCATCAAGAATTCCTTCTGGTATTTCTTCTCCGTTTTCATCTATTACTGCAGGGTTGGTCATTAAGTGCCCTACATTTCTAACCAACATAAGACTTCTACCCGGTAAAGTAAATTCTTGTCCTTGCGGTGATTTATAGGATCTATCCTGGCTCAGCTCTCTAGTCATCTCTTGTCCATTTTTAGAAAACGTTTCTTTTAAGTCTCCTTTCATAAGGCCCAGCCAGTTCCTATAAACTAGGGTCTTATCAGCCCCGTCCACTGCAGCTACAGAGTCTTCAGCATCCTGAATGGTAGTGATGGCAGATTCAATTAAAATATCCTTAATTCCGGCTGCATCTGACTTGCCTATAGGATGTCCCTTATCCACTTGGATTTCAAAATGCAGATTATTATTTTTAAATAGCAATCCAAATGAATCGTTTCCACTATCAACATAACCCATATAAGACTCTTGATTAAGAAGGCTTACAGTCGACCCATCATTCAATGACATTGAAAGAGTCTCATCACTAAAATCAAACCCATTTACATCTGCAAATGAGCCATTTTCTAAAGGAATTGTTGAGTTGAGAAAATCTTTGGCGAATGCAATAACCTTATCGCCCCTTACCGGATTATAAGCTCCAGCTTTTGTTGCTCCATCATCTTCAGATATTACATCTGTTCCATATAAAGCATCATACAAACTCCCCCAGCGCGCATTAGCTGCATTCAAGGCAAATCTCGCATTCATAACAGGCACTACTAGCTGAGGCCCTGCAATTGTCTTAATCTCGTTATCAACATCTGAGGTAGATATTTTGAAGTCCCCAGTATCTGAAACTATATAACCAATCTCTTTAAGAAAATCTTTATATTCTTCATGGTCATGATCAGTATTTTTTCTTGCAATGTGCCATTCATCAATTTGTGATTGAATAACTTCCCTTTTATCCAAAAGAGCTTTATTTCTAGGACCAAATTCTGCGAGGATTAATTCAAGAGAATTCCAAAAATGCTCAGGACTAATATCTAAACCATCTAGAACTTCATTTTCTAGAAAGCTTTTTAATTCTCCTGAAACTCTCATAGATTGTGGTTCTTGGATTTCAGGTGTGACTGGACTGGTATCTGTTTGTGTTTTAAAAAAAGAGGCTATTTTGTTTAAGATATTCATGTTCAAAATTATAGCAACTTTATATGATTATCCAACACGCAAAAATATTAACTAATTTTTTTTATTTCAACATCTGGATCATAGCCCCATATTGAATTCGGTTTTAATGCAGCAACTGGTGTGTACTTCATTAAAAAATTTCTGCAATAGACAATAAGAGGGTTTGAAATATGATTCAATTTTCCTTGCAATGCTGAATCCTTATATATTTTATTTACTCTGTTATATCTGAGTTTTTGATACATTTTTTGGGATTTTTGCATATCACCATTTAACTTAATTAGCTTTCCAAAGATATAAGCATCCTCCAATGCCATGCAGCCCCCTTGCCCAAGAAACGGAACCATTGGGTGTGCAGCATCTCCTAGAAAAGTAATATTATTATCGAACAAATGATCAGGTATTTTTTTTGTATATACGCCCCATTTATATATTTCATTACTGTCTTGAAGTGACTCATAGATATATCTTGTTGACTCTGGAAGGTCATGACACAAATCCTCATATGTACCTTTAGTTTTCCATGATTCCTTTGTCTCTTTTGGGTTCTTTACAGCAGCTACAAAACTAGTTCTATTATTATCAATTGGGTAAGTGACTATATGAAAGTTAGGGCCAAGATGAATATGATTTTCAGTTTGGTTCTTTTCAAGAATTCCTCTCCATACCGAATATCCACTATAAGCTGGTTGCTCAGTATCCTTATATGTTAAGGATCTACACTTTGATTTAATCCCATCACAGGCAGCAATATGATTTACGTTGGTGGAATTATCATTTGAAAAAGATATGCTTGGATCAATTAAGTTAATACTTGAAACCTCATGATCAAATAAAACCTCACCACCTAAAGAAAGATACTTATTAAGTAGATTTTTATATAAACATTGTCGTGATGTAGTCACAATATCAACTGGAAAAGAGGTTAATTTATTTTGTTTATAGAAGAATTGAACTTCCTTGGGGTTGCCTGATTCGCTGCGCAGCTCATTCTCTATGCCAATATTTCTTATAACTCTTAGCCCATTTGGAGAAATTGATATCCCAGCACCTTGCTCACTGGCCGTTGATGATTTTTCAAAAATGATCACTGGCATACCTGATTGCTTTAATACGCACCCAAGAGTTAGACCAGAAATGCCTGCTCCAATAATAGCAATATGAGATGAGTAATCTTTCATGGAAATATTATGCACCTTTTATAAAGTTAAAAACAAAAAAATGGGAGCAGTTGCTCCCATTAAAAATAAAAAGTTTATTTATCCCGCAGCTTTCATAGAAAGACCGAAGTATGATCTTGCATTATTACAAGAGAATCCCTTCAGATTTTTTGAAGCTTGAGAGTCTCCAATTTGTGAGAAATACAGATCTGCATTTGAGCCTCTCTCCGAAATAGAAGATGTATACATTAATCTAATAAAATCAACTCCATCATCAAACTTTAAGCCTGCATCAGGAACAATTAATTTTCTTCCAACAGTGTCACCTTGGGATTGAGCATAAATTGCAAAGTCCTTGTAGAGATCATAAACTTTTCTCATGTCGTAACCTTCCTCAAGACTACAGTCAGCATATGTCGCATACATCATATCTCCAACTGAAGATGGGCTTGGCTTAGAAACCAACCACTGCCATGTATCAACCTGTCTAGAATTAGTAACCGGAAGCGATTCAAGAAGCTCACCGCCACCACCAGTAATCCATCCTTCCAATCCAGCAAATTGCTCTGAAGGGTTTGGCCATGTATTAACCCATACCACGTCTTGCGCAGACATATCTGAGTGAAAGTATGGCTGAAGTATCGCAGTCGTCATGTTCTTGTATGTATCGCCTTTATCACTCATCCAGTCGACTGTTTTGTCATGCCATTTAACTAAATCTTCCATATCCTTTCCTTTATTGAAAGTACCGATATAGTATTCAGCTTTGTTAGCTTCTGGTTCGTATTTATATTTAGCTTCTTCATGATGGTCAGCGATAAGACCCATGGTGAAAACCAATGATAATGTTAAAAATATTCTCATTATTTATTTCTCCCTATTAAATATATGAATTTTAATACTACATTATTTCAAGTATTTTAAAAGGCTGAAATGTATTTAAACTAAATGTAATATTTTTAATCTATTTTTCCTTGCAGATCGAATTGATTGATAAAGGACCATATTTCTCTGGTAGCTTCTATGCCATAAAGAGACTCTGTAGGCCATGTATGTGCCATACCACTACTCTTAAATAACTCTACGTGAACATCGTTTTGACAATCTTTGTATGTTTGATGATCTACAGAAATACCAAGATCAAAAAAATCTATAATCTGAAGATCTGGAACTGGATTGCATAAGTTGTAATCGGACCAAAACTCCAAAGTGGTTTCTATTGGAACCATTCCGAGAGCTGAATTACCATCAAATGGGACTGTTGGATCAAGGGCCCCATGAATTTGCATAACTGGTGTTGGATGCTCTGGATTACAGTCCGCCAACATTTCTGTGCTAAATGAGCCAGTTACAGATACTATCGCAGCAATTCTTGAGCTTAAGTTACATGCAAGGTTGTAGCTCATAAAGCCGCCATTAGACATGCCAGAAGAATAGATTCTATTCTTATTAATTACTGCTTTGTCATCAATAAGATTGATAACAGTATCGATAAAATCAATATCATCAACGGTACTACCAATTGTCCAAGCACCGACATTCCAATGCGATGAGCTAGATGTTAAAGCGGTTTCTAATTTGTAACCTTGTGCATATACAACAATAGCTTTGTTAGTGTTCGCAAAAGGCTCGTGCATTGTATAAGCCTTATGCGTTTCAGCAGATGACCCATAGCCATGCAATGCAAATAAAACTGGAGCTTCGTCATTATCAGTAATGGTTGTTGGTGTATATATTAAATAATATCTATCGAGGCCCTTATGACTAAGCGAACATCTTTCTGTGTTTGCAGAATAGGAAACACATGATTCAGCTGGCTCTGATACCGGGGGTGCTGGAGTTGGTTCAGCATCGTTATTTGATGAGCTACCTCCGCCTCCACATGAAACAATAAAGAATAATAAAAAAGAGTAATATTTTCTTTTAAGCATAAGGATAATTTAGCTTATTCAGAAAAAGAATCAAGGAAGAATGTGGTGCGGTACGCCGGTCTCGAACCGGCGGCCTTCTGCTTGGCAAGCAGACGCTCTACCAACTGAGCTAGTACCGCAATTTGAGGAGTAATATAACCTTTAAGAGTTGTCCTTTCAAGCGTCAATTAAAAGGTATGGAGATAAAATAGGATACTTTCTATAAGTAGTTATTTTACTTTAATCTTTTTGATTTCTTTAAAACCAAATTCATCTTGTGAAAGCAAAACAAAATATGCAGCGTTGGTTGTAATAGGCATGGCTATATCAAAATTTTGAGGGATGTCTGCCTGAAAAACTGTTTCATTTTCATAGCCTATATGGTCAATATGCATTGTAAAAGGGTCGCCTAAACCAACCAGCATGATCTGATTGCCCTGCTCATTCAAGACTTTAATAGCGTATTTATCTCTTCGAGAAATGAGTCCATACTTTTTTAAAGACTGCATGCTTGGTTTTGCAATCTTAACACCTAGTAATGAAATATCATTTACCTTTCCAGTTATGCTAAATATTTTAGCCTCTTTACCAATGCTAACTTTTTGATCTAAACGATCAAACTGTTTGAACGACTGATCTATTTCAGCCGAAAGATTAAAAGTAAATAGAATCCAGATTATTGTGTGTATATTTTTTACCATTTTGCCCAATTTATCCCCCATGTGAAGCCTAAAGGACCATTCATATAGCCATAAGCAAATCCACTATATTCACTAGGATCTGGTTCAGTTCTAAAATCGTTACATGAGCCATCTGAATAATCAGCACACCAGACAAAGTATGATTGGAATATCCCTTTATAAAAATCAGTATTATCTATAACATCATCAGCAGCTATAACAGCTCCAGTTAGATCTACTGCCTTAGCTGTATAAATATCAACTCCAGCAGTCCTATTAAATGATACGGTTTTTTGATTCTGAAGCGCAACTTGTTCAACACCATTGATATACCATTTTAAGGTAATTTTAGATGTATCATATTCTGCATTAACGGTCATTTCCCAAGCAGTATTTCCTTCAGTAAAACCAAAATCAACATCATCAAATGCGGAATATAAACCTTGATTTTGAATTGATCCAATTGCAAAACCTTCTACATTAACATCACCGTAACCTCCGCTAGAGCATGAATCCATAATAGAGCAGTAAGTTGGTCTATAGTTGTCAAACTCTCCGTAATAATTTCCCTCGAAAAGGCCAACACCAGAGCAGTCTGGATTCTTTCCAATAAATGGATAATATGGTTCACCGCCATCAGGGTCATCTGTTAATGAACCCCATATATTTACAAGACAACCACAAGTTGTTCCAGGAACATACTCTCCAGTATCTAAATCATAAATTCTGCCATCACCAACGTTATAACAAACCTCAATATCTCTTCCCAGAACATTCAATTGATCTGAAATATGATGGTTCCATTTTAAAAGCGATACATCACTTTGGGTTGAAGTATTAACATTATCATCAGCGAACTGACTGACGTCCCTATCATCATCTGTTCTATACTCATCTCCCATATATCCATGAGCATGGCCAAGCTCATGCATGAGGGTTGTGCTTGTTCTTTCTGGGTCAGTATCTCTAATCTTCTGAATATTTCTTGAGCCTAAATTTACCCCTCTGCCCTGAACTCTTGTAAGTGTAGAAACCAAGACGTAGTCTTCGAGGAGATCTGAGAAAATACCTGTATCCATATCTCCAATACAGTAAATATCTTCGTCAAAGTCATAACAGCCTGTTCTGATCCCTAGTGGTGATGTGCCGTCCGGATCAAGCGGCTCTGCGGAAATAATTGTAAAGTAATCTTCGCTAAAAAAGTCTGAAGCGTCTGAATCATTTAATTTGTTAATAGAGGCTATTAATGCACGTCTATAAAGATCAACATCTGATATTCCATCTAAAGAATCAGCAATAAATAAATACTTAGTTTTTCCAAGCGAGCTTGGGTTGCCAGAAAGATAATAAACAACATAATCTTTTGGAGTCTTTGTTCCACCATCGGCTCCAAAGCCATCTTCAGGATCATCATCCTGTTGAATGGTTACGGTTGTTTTATTAGATACAAACCAGGACTCAAAACTTACTACCGCACTATTTGCACTATCAGAAGCTCTTAGTTGGGCAGTATAAAGCCCAGCTTTTTGAAGACTGGATAAATCTAAGGAGAGGGTTCCGGATCCGTTTGTATTATTATCAGCATCTAAAGTAAAAACTGCATTTATAGACTGCTGGCCAATAAGCGCATCAAAAGTGAGAGCATCTAAACTAGTATCGACATCACTCACTGTTAATCTAAAAGTCTGATTATCTTCAAACAACATTTTATTTTTAGAAAAATCATTAGCTGTTTCAAAAGCTAGTATTGGTGGATCATCGACTGAATTAACTGTAATGGTAGCTGTTCCTGTTCTGGTTATATTTTTTTCAGAGACATTAACTGAATATTGAAATTCGTCAGTTCCAAAAAAGTTACTATTCGGAACATATTTGATTGACCCACCCGCGCTGAGTGTTAAAACACCAGATGATACATTCGAAGTTATAGCATAAGTTAAGGTAACGGATTCATTAGCAGATGCTGCTATAGAGGCGTTTAAGTCTGTGTCTTCATTGGTTGAAAATATCCCAGCCGCCAATGTTAGAGCAAATGCAACTGGTGGTGCTGCTGCTCCACCTCCACCACCTCCGCCACCGCAAGATACGAGGAGAAGGACAAGAAGTAGATTTATGTATTTCATCTTGAAAAATTATATCTTACTAGCAAAAAAAGGGGCTTAAAAAGCCCCTTTTTTAGTTCATTTCTGAATTTAGAAATTTACTCTAAAACCAACTTTATAGATTGGTCCATGCTCTTGATATAAGAAAGTCATTTCTTCATATCTTGAGTAAAGTAGAACATCTTCATCAGTTACGTTAATACCCTCAACAAATACTGCTGCTTTATCAGTTAGGTTGTAAGTAGCGTTGAAATCAACAGTACTTCTTTCAGTAACAAATAATGGGTTATATTGATCGTAACCAGTGAAATATTCACCCGTCATGTTGTATGCAACTCTAGCTGATACTTTTTCGTTTTCATAGAAAACAGAGAAGTTAGCTGCATCACCAAATCCTGGTAAAGCAAATTGTTCAGCTGATTCGATTGCATATACATCAGCATTAGTGTCTCCACCAATTTTAGTAATGTTAGCCATTACACCGAAGTCATTATCAAATAAATGCTGAACAGCAATTTCCATACCATCGAGTGTTCCCTCGTATTGGTTGATAGGTTTAGCTAAATTGAATATATACAAAGGATCATCAGAATTACTCTGGAATACTGCATTTCCATTACCTGGATCTGCAAAACAGTCAGCGGCACCGTTACAACCAAATGTAAAGCCAGTGTTGTTTAACCATGTCCAGTCAAGAGCATTAGACCATCCACATGCCCAGTAGCCTTGTGGTGCAGTCCATTGACATAATGCATCATCGTTAGCAGGAACGTTTAATGAAGCTCTAGGTCCCGCAGTAATATCAGTAACACCGTTGAATGAGCCTTGTTCAAAACCAGCGCCATGATAGCCTGAGATTTCTTTAACAAAGAAGTTAACAGATACATAACTACCTTCTTTATAGTAATACTCATAAGCTAAGTCATAGTTGATTGATTCATATGGCTCTAAAGCTGGGTTACCAGTAGATAGAGTTGTAGGCATTCTCCAGTCAAATGGGCTTGATGTAACTGCTGTATCCATCTGCTCTAAAGCAGGTCTTGCAATAGTTTTACTTGCTGCAAATTTAATAACTCTGTTTTCAGCATGCTCAAATGAAACATTTAAACTTGGAAGTACATAGTCATTTGAACCATAACCAGTATATGAAGCAGGTCCAGTAAGAAGACCAACTTTATCACCATAAGTGAATGCACCTAAACTGTGAACAGTATTAGTTGGAACAGTTGTATCAGATGTTGAAGACCTATCTTCTTCTTCATATCTTAGACCAAACTGAGCTCTTAACTCTTGACCTTTTTCAGTTACAGTTTCGAAGTTAAAGTTAACAAAAAGCGCATCAAGTGATTCAGTTATAACTGATCTTGAGTCTCTGTCACCGTAGCAACCTTCTAACTGTCCCCAGTTTGAAGTTTTAGCATCATAGACACTAGTTGCAACTAATCCATTAGGGTTGCCATTAGCATCAAATGCATCGTTTCTGTAACAAGAAGCAGGCCAATCTGAACCAGGACCAAAAGCATTCCACCAAGTACCGTCACCAGTATTTAAGTCGCCCATGAATCCAGCTCTACCAAACCAGTAGAACATATCTTCTTTAGTCATGTCGAAGTAATAGAAATTATTACCTGAACCTAAGAAATTGTTAATTGAAACTTTATTTAAAACATCATCAGGTAAAAATGCATACGTCATGTTGACTGGATTACCATTCTCGATATGACCAGTTCTTACATAGTTAAACCATTTCTGACTGTTAAAAGTTGTTTCTTGTTGAGATACACCAAAGTCTACAGAAACCAATGATTCCATAAATAAGCCTTGCGTGTTGTCCCATTTACCAATGATTTGAAGCTGATCTAAGTCACTTTTTCTTTCTTGGTAGTTAATATATGCCTCTCTAGGACCTATGTCGCTAGCATCAAATTCTGTAGCACCTGTGTTGACACCTCTTAGGTTTTTATCAACACCCCAAGACAAACCACCAGCTGAGTTCTGGGTGAAATCAAAAGATCTATCTCTGAAACATGCTGAAGCTTCTCCAACAGGGTAGTAGTCCCAACCAGCCCAACATCCGTTACCAAATGTAACTGAACTTGTTGCGCTTCCACCAGGATTACCTTTGTAACCTGCTGATGAGTCGTGATAGTCAACTGATAATGTAAAATCATCAGTTACTCTGAACTCTAAATTTAAACCAACAGATTTATTATTTGTATTGTCTTCTGCAAAACGGAAGTTATTATTAAAGACACCACCATCAAAGTATGTGCCATTCACTTCACCAGCAGTAACTGCTCCATTTGGGTTAATAGTTAATGCAGTTGTATCCCAACCAGATAACCATGATCCAGCTTGAACACCGAACTGCTCAGAGAATACTGATGAAACAGTATAGTCTAAAGTTGCAGTAACTCTTCCAAGCTCATATTGGAATGTAGTTTGAAGATTTTGTCTTTCTCTTTCGTTATCCATATTTTGATAAAGAAGACCACTTGGGTAGAAGAAAGCTCCGTCTGCTCTTGCATTAGAAGAATTGAAAGCTGCATTAGCAGGTACATTATTAATTATAGGACTTGGTAACCATGTTATTTCGTTTGTACCAGACTCTCTATTATGCATTACGTGATGAGAACCAGAAACTGAGAAACCCCATTTTCCATCATTATATTCACCATTTCTGATGAAAACTACATCAATTTCAGGAGTTGATGAATCACCAGTAACTACCTTGTCATGCTTCATTAATCTTGCTGAAATACCAAATGTATTTTTTGCATTTAAAGGCTTGGTAGTAACCATGTTAATAGTTGCCCCTAATCCACCTGTTGGTAGGATTGCATTTGCTGATTTATAAACCTCAACAGCAGCAACACCAGAAGATGAAATATCACCGAAGTCAAATGATCTACCGCCAACCCATAATGGTGGAACAGTAGGCATTGATCTTCCATTAAGAGTAACTAGGTTGAATTCTGGTCCTAGACCCCTAACAGTAACAGATGTACTTTCGCCATTATCTCTGTTTGTTGTGACACCAACTAGTCTTGATAATGCTTCAGCAATGTTTCTATCGGCAAACTTACCAATATCTTCAGCTGTAATAGCATCAACAACACCAACGTTGTCTCTTTTAATAGAAATAGCATCGATCAAACTTGATCTGATACCGGTAGTAACAACTTCTTCAACTGATGCATCTTCAGATTCTTCTTCTTGAGCAGAGATAGATGTTGTCATGGATAATGGTAGTAAAACCATTAATGATAATAAATACTTATTCACGGATTATTCCCCTTTTATATATAGAACTGCGGCCATTAAACAACATTGTTGTTTATACGTCAAGAATATATAGAAAGATAAAAAAAATGTAAATATTTTACATTTATGTACAAAGAAAAAATAAAAAGTAAGTGTTTAAAAAAAACAAAACCCAGCCTAAAAAGACTGGGTTTTATTTAAATGAATTTGTTTAAGATTAAGTGATTACTTATCTTGTTTCACGAGGCCTTGATTCATTCACAACTAATT
>Ga0206131_10007738_pt1 | contig 10713 bp, 17 predicted proteins | sample Helgoland_Spring_FD_148636 | JGI IMG/M metagenome (GOLD analysis project Ga0206131, IMG submission 148636) | Pelagic subsurface seawater microbial communities from Kabeltonne, Helgoland, North Sea - Helgoland_Spring_Bloom_20160517_1 | ecosystem: Environmental > Aquatic > Marine > Epipelagic ... | reverse complement strand
TGAGTAGTATTCCAGACTTTAGTACACGCCATATGATTATGCAAGTGCTTGCATGGATGTGGTGTATTGTATTTGCTATCATCGTAGGTAGTATGTGGGCAGGTGTTGTGAGTATGCTCCTACACGTATTACTATTGGCTGCAATTGCAGTAACAGTAGCAACATTCGAAACAGCAAAACGCAAGCCAGAATACTTTGGCGGCTATAATGGTCGTGCAAATGGCGGCGAACACGAGTAAGGAAGTAATAAGATGAAAGAACATTTTAATTTTGAAGGAACCGCAACACGCTCTGAATATTGGGCAATGATTGTTATTGGTAGCCTTGGATATATTATTGGAGCATCAACATTAGAAACAGCACCAGTATTTTCACTGGTAGTAATGGTAGCAGTGGCTTGGTATGCATTGGCAACCACCGCACGACGGGTTCGCGATACTGGAAACACTCTTTGGTGGATGTTAGCATTAATTGTGCCAATTATTGGTACAATCGTAACTGTAGTATTTGGATTCTTGCCAACACAAGAGCAAGAATAACGAGAATTAAAGAATAGAGTGCCCGTGTGGTGGAATGGTAGACACAAGAGACTTAAAATCTCTGGCTTCACGGCGTATCGGTTCGAGTCCGATCACGGGTACCATAACTTAGAGGAGAATTAATTTGTCAAAAGACAAGATTGAAACTGAAGACGAAATCGCTATTAGAGAATGGCTAGCAGCTGGTAACAAAGTTACAGTATGTGAGCCTGACTTAAAAACTGAAGAAGAAGATATCATTTACAAATGGGTACGTGGTAGACCAAAGCCTAAGCCAAAAGTTGCAGTGGTTGAAGATACAAAAAAAGTTAAAGAAAAAACACCTGAAGAGAAATAGCTTCAGGTGTTTCCTGTTTTAAGGCGGTGTCAAGTTTATTGTGCTAATGGATTGTCCAATGCACGTTGCAAACGTTTGTTAAGTCTTGCTTCTAAGTCTTTTAATTTTCTCTCAGTATCTATACGTAAACGTTCTTTAGCCTGATCATAATCATTTTGTAAAGCATCACGTTTGTTCTCAAAACGTTCTTCTGCAATTTGAATTTGTTCTCTAACTTTTGTTTCACTTTTGTTAACTGAATCTTCTACACGGTCAACAATTGATTCTAATCTAGCAAAATCATCCTTCATATCATTCTTTGTTGTGCGTGAATAGTCACGTGTATCTTCAACTGATACTCTCGTATCATCCATTGATACTGTTAGCTGTTCCATTTCTGTTGCTAGTATATCTAAACGTTTGTCGAAACCACTCAAGTCTGGCGCTTGATATCTTTCAATCTTAGCTTTCATATTTCTATAATCGTTATAGAATTCAAAGCCTCCCCATGCAGCACCGCATATTGAACTTATTACTGTTATAACAAGGAATAGTTTACCACCAGTAAACTTTACCCCGCCAACTTCTACTGTTGTTTTATCACTCATTGTTCTTCTCCTTAAAATTTATATTGTATTCCAACAACAAGCCCAGGCTTATTGTCGTCTAATGCAGGCATTAAAAATAAATTCTTATAATTAAGCCTAGCAGTTGGGGTCACACTATAATTGTATCCTGTTGCTATTCCAACTTCTATCGATGTATCTTTATTGATGTCGTATTCGTATCCAGTGAATACACTTAACTTTCCAATACTATTGTAATATGCTCCTGCTATTACATTACTTTCTGTTTTTGCTTTGCAATATGGATGTATAGATTTATAATTATAATCATCTACCAGCCCCAAATGCATTGATACTGCTATTCCGCAAATAAATGTAACCATTATTCCATTCCCTCATATTGTTGATCTACCATTTTTTCATGTAGGATTTGACTTGCCAATCCATTTAATAACCCTCTGTTATTTTCTGGTACCTTTTTATCTTTATCATAAAACTCTCCAGGTCCATAGAAATCCCTGCCTGGAATTGCTAACTGTCCATAAGCATTAAATCCCGGAACATAATTTATTAATGCTGAAATCTGTGCTTGTAAGGCTTGTTGTTCTTGTAATGATGCTGCGTTGCCCATTACTTCTGCTAATTGCATTAGTTTCTCTTTAATGATCTTTCGCATTTTACGTTCTTTAGCTTTTTGTTTTTGTTTAGCTGTAAGTTGTTTTTTAACTACTGGCTTTTCGACTTCGGTGGTATCTCCACCAGTATCCTCACTGGTTTCTCTATCATCTTCCCCTCCGTTGTCCGTATCCTTCTCTTCTGTTTCGTCTCCATCCACTGGCTGTTCCACATCACCACTGGACTCTTCTTCTGTAGTTTCTTCATTGTTATTCTCTTCTGCCGGTTCATCGGCTTCATCTGTTGTTTCCTCTACTTCAGGTTCCTCTATAGTTTCTTCAACTACTTCAGGCTCAGGCTCTGGTTCTTGCACTTCAGGCTCTGGTTCTGGTTCTGGCGCAGGAGCTTCTATCTCTGCTTCAACTTCTTGTTCAATTGTTTCTATTGTTACTACTTCTACAGGTGTTTCCGTTATTGGCGCTTCTGGCTCTGGAGCAGGTGTAACTGGAACAACTACTACTGGCGGAGCAACTGGGACAACTGGAATAATAATTACTGGAGGAGGGGTAGCAATTACACTATCAACAATTGCATCTCCTGTACCAGTACCTTCAACCACAACTGATGAAGATGGTGTTGGTGTTGGTGTTGCAACTACTGGTTCTACATAACCTATACACTGTGTATCATATTGTGGATTTTGTAAACATTGTTGATTAAAATATGCTATGTCATAACCTGGACAACGTATATCATATAATGCATCTGCTTCACATTGTTGTGTGAAATATGCACCCTCATAGCCAGGACAACTGCTATCATATAATGTATCTAAGCTACACTGTTGATTTAGATATGCGGTATCATAACCTGGACACTCGCTGTTATAAAGTGTGTTTGCTGTACATTGCTGATTAAAATACGCTGTATCGTAACCACTGCATCCACTATCATATAATGGATCTGCTTCGCACTGATAATTATAGTATGCTGTTGCATAACCAGGGCAACCTGTATCGTATAATGGATCTGCACTACATTGTTGATTGTAATAGGCTGTATCATATCCACTACATTCTGGAGAGTAAAGTGGATCAGCTTCACATTGTTGTGTAAAATATGCACCTGCATAACCCGGACAACCTGAGTCATAAAGTGGGTCTAAACTACATTGCTGATTATAATATGCTGTTTCATAACCTGGGCAACCGCTATCATATGTTGCATCTGCACTGCATTGTTGATTATAATAAGCGGTGCTGTAACCTGGACAACCAGTGTCATATAGCGGATCTGCACTACACTGTTGATCGTAGTATGCTGCTTGATATCCACTACAGTTTGTACTATATAATGGATTAGCACTACATTGTTGGTCTTCATATGCTTGTGCGTAACCAGGACAGCCACTGTCGTACAGTGGGTTAGCACTACAATTGGAATCATATTCTGCTTGAGCCGATTCTTCTTGTATACGTGTGTACTCGCTACAACTATCATCATAGTTTATATCTGCCGCACAACTACCATACCAATAGTCATACTCTATAAATGAATACCATCTGCCACTGTCTGGATATACAATTTCATCATCTTTATCTATTGTGTATAGGAATAGATAGTCGCCACCGTCCCACATATAATCTTTGATACCACCAAATAATGTACCTGGGCATTCATCGCCGTTACTTTTTTCACAACCCCATACCCAGTTTGTAATATTGGCAATGTCTGCCATTAGTGTATCAAACTGTTCTGGATTATTTGGTCTATAAATGAATATGTAGTCACTGCCTGCGCCACTAACATTCATTGCGGCATCAGTTTCTTTGGGAAAGTTGTATCCCTCGCATGTGTAACTATACTGGCTATCAGCAGCACATTGTTGGTCTTCATATGCCTGTGCATAGCCAGGACAACTTGGATCATATGTCGCATCCGCATTACATTGTTGTGTATAATATGCACTATCATAACCATTACAGCCACTATCGTATAATGGATCCTGCTGACATTGATCGTTGTAATATGCTTGGGAATAACCTGGGCAACCAGGATCATAAAGAGCATTAGCACTACAGTTGGTGTCGTATTCATATGTGGCATATGCTTCTGCGTAACCTGGACAACTTGGATCATAAAGGGCTGTATCATTGCAAGGGTTTGCTCTATATGTAAACCAAGTTTGTAAGTCTTTCATAATAGGACCAAAGTAACCATCCCAGTTACCTTTGTCATATCCTGTTATTCTAAATCTTATATCTCCTAGTGCATTGGGAGTATATATTGTTCCAATCTTATCTATGTGATTGTAAAGTTCTATATTATCTTCATGTATCTGCCAATAGGTAGTTTCTTGTTGTCCATTTGCATCAGTCCATGTTTCGGCTTCTTCATTAAAACTGTGACCATTTTCGTTTTGCCAATCATACCATCTGTCCATGGTCCATGTTTCAGTCTCAACTACATTGCCATTGGCATCGGTTAATTCAATTACAACAACTAACTCATCCCAATAAGTATCATCGGTAACTGCACCTGTTGTTGTGTTTACTCTATTTTCAATACTTGTACTGCACCATTCATCAGGTGTGTTGAAACAATGTATATACTTCCATTTGTAGTGAACTTTATCTATACTAACACCTGAACCTTGTAATGCTTGATTGATTGCATATGATATCGCAAATGTATTAACACACTCACCAAAACGTATTCCTGTGCCATCTTCTGTAATCATCATAGCACTAGTGCCACCAGGACACCCGCCGCCAGGGTTTGTTATTGTTCCATCATTTGGATCAAATGTATACGGAGGTGTGGTTGTTGGATTATCTGGTGCCGTAGTATCGTTTGCTAAAGCTATACTAGAGCAAAAGAAGTAACAACAGAAGACCACCAAGTGTAGTAACAGTTTTGACAGTTTCATCAGATTTCATTCTCTCTTCAGTTATATTAACTGGACGAGCTTTTGGTCTAGGTGATCCCCATCCCTCTTGTGCTTCTTCTCCAATTTTACCTAAGTAAGGACACGGTGTGCCTGCCATTTCCATAGCATCAAATACACGCTGATCTTGGCACATAATACTGACCGCCGCGACCTTCATGCCCATGTCATACATTGTTTTAGATAATTTTAATCTTTCACAATTCATATCACGCACTGTTTTACCAGCAGAAATACCAAGTATTTGTGTTTGCACTGCGCCACTTACGCCCATGGTACATAAATCTGCATTACTATTATTAATACTTGGTGAGATTGCACTTGGTGGTGGACTTTTAACTGTTGTACTGTTCGTACCGGTTGTTGTTACGGTACTATTGCTTGTTGAATCTGTTACAATTGGTTCAGCTGCCGATGCTGTACCAAACAAAACTAACATCGCTAATATTAAAAATTTCTTCATTATATTTTCCCCCTGGGTTTATAATATATACATATTTATAAAAATCTGCTATTTTGATGCATTAAGTATTGACAATATGTTACAGATAGTTTAGGTTATTACAAAGGAGAATACTATGTTAGACCAACATGCTGCAGAACTATTTGAGAAAAATATCAATATGATGGTGCCTTATTACCTTATGGCATCATATGCATATTATGAAAATGATAGTCCTATTTTTAGCGATGCTTTTTTTGATAGCATGGGCAAAACAATGATAGAATGTTGGGACGATATTGAACATCGGCATAAAGAGTATCTAACAATAGATATGCTAACTGCTGGAACATACATGGGAGAATATCCTAGCATAGTGAAAGATGCACTTATTAGTTTATGTGATAGCCAACAGCCCAAACGTAAGAAGAAAAAAACTAAATAGTATTGATGGACTGACAAGGTGTGTTATGCTATTTCGTTAATTCGGCAGGCGGATGAAGTAGAGTGTTCAAGCAGGGTTCGAATCCCTCTCCATCTCCATTAAAAAGAGAGATGATCAATGCTAGATAATTGTGTGTTAGAACTACCACAAATACCATATGATAGAGTTGCATTGCGTAACTACTATGAAGAAACCAAGCAAAGTTTAGAAGAATGTCCTTATGAAGAATCTTGGACTGGTACAATGCGTAGATGGAAGGTTGATCAATCCGCACCTGTTATTGCTGAAATTAAAAGTAAGTATGCACCAGAGATAACAGAAACATGTAAAATTATTATGTTTGAGCAACAGTCAGGATTTAGTTTTTATCCACATATAGATTATGGAAGAACACTATCATTAATGTATCCTATATACCCTGAGGATGGTGGAGTAGCAACAACATTTTATAATCCAGATATTATTACTGAAGAAGATTGGGCTAATCAAAGACATTACTTGGGTAGACGATCTCGTATGGTTGATGTACAATATATAAAGTACGAACACGATGACGAAGATGTAATTTATGAACATTATTACTCAACTGAATATCCAACAATTTGTAATATACAAACTGCTCATGGAGTAGTAAACAATCAAGATATGACACGTACTTATATGCAAATATGTTTGTATGATCATACTCTAGAACAAGTAAAACAATTAATTCAAGAAGGCAACTTCTTTGCTTGACACAAAAGCAATAATATAATATAATTTAACTATTAGTAGAACAGGAGAACCTATGAGTAAAATTGGAACAACCGTACCAGACGTAGAGTGGAAAACACGAGTGCGTGATGATACAATCGAAGGAGACAATCCGTTTCGTTGGCAAAATTTATACACAAAAGATGTATTTGCTGGAAAACGTGTTGTAGTGTTTAGTTTACCTGGAGCATTTACACCAACGTGTAGTACAATGCAACTTCCAGGTTTTGAAGCAAACGCACAAAAATTTAAAGATGCAGGTATTGATGATATTTATTGCATTAGTGTTAACGATTCATTTGTAATGAACCGTTGGGCACAAACTGTTATTGACGGCGGATTACAAAATGTTAAAGTGATCCCAGACGGCAATAATCATTTTACTAAAGCAATGGGCATGAGTGTAGACAAAGAACATTTGGGCTTTGGCGATCGTTCATGGCGCTACGCAATGGTAGTAGATGATGGTGTGATTACACACTGGTTTGAAGAAGAAGGTTTAAACAATACAGGACGTGATAACGATCCTTATATATTTACATCACCAGAGAATATTCTAGCCAATCTATAAATACAAGTAGTACGGACATGATGTAGGACGGCTTCAATGCCAAAAGGGGTAGCTGACCAAATAAGCTCGCGACAGTCCAAAGGTTAGGCTGTCAAATATCCAACAGGAGTATATTTTATGGATTTAACATTTATTTTTAACTACCTGCGTTCAGGGATTACCAGACGTCTAGATGAACGCACTACATGGGACGGTATTGTCCTTATTTTAGCAGCAATTACGTTTTTGATCTTTAAACCATTAGCTACAATTGCAGCATATGCAGCAATTGTATATGGTATCTGGACAATGTGGAGAAAAGAAAAATGACCGAGTATAAAATACAAGGTGGTTTAGTCTTTACTAGAAAAGACAATCAGGATTGGGAACAAGTAACATTCTATCCGTCACCAAATGGTGGACAGACAATTAAACCTCGATACTTGATTATTCACTATACTGCTGGCAGTGGAGACGCCCATCAAACGGCATCATATTTTCAGAAAAGCAGCGCTAAAGCCAGCGCACACTTAAACATGAGTGTTGATGGTGAACTAACACAATGCATGGGCCTTGAGAAAAAAGCATGGCATGCGGGCAAGAGTTCATGGGCTGGCTTAACTAATCTTAATAGTCATAGTATTGGTATTGAAGTATGTAACCCAGGTCCACTTACTATTACTAAAAAAGGTTACAAATCTTGGTTTGGCAAATACTACGATGATGACGGTATTGTAGAAGGTCCACATCCAAATGATCCAAATGGACCAGTATATGGATGGTTGCCTTTTACTCCTGCACAAATGACAGCATTAGTTGAGCTAGGGCAAGCCATTATGGAAGAATACAATCTAATCGAGGCATTGGGCCATGACATGATTTCGCCAGGTAGAAAAACTGATCCAGGTTTGTGTATGGACCATCGTGTATATGATATGCTTAACGCACCACGAGATGATGATCCAGAGGATGAAAAAGGCAAAGCAATATTTGAATGGTTTGTATCAGCTCATCCGCATCTAAATGGTAGAAGTGGACCAGGTACAACACATCCAGTTATTATGAAGCTTGAAATAGGTCAAGAGATTGACATTATTAAACGCAGTGGCATTTGGTGGTTTGTTGAAACACAAAGTGGTCAACAATGTTGGGTACATAGTAAATTCTTAAGGATGCAAAAATTAGAAACTCGCATGAAGAAGGATCCTTTGTAATTGTTACTTAAAACTTTTAAACATCTTGAGCCAGCACCTTGGCTAGATGTGCAACTTGCATTTGATCAAAAGTTTGCTGATACTTTGCTAGAACATTTTCCTGCATCTTATGAAGTAGAATACGAAGGCACTCGTAGTTGCACAAACAAGTTTAGAAAGTTTGTGACTAAAAAGAACACACCAGCACTTGCTGAAATGTGGAGAGATTGGGATACCCAACATGCTAGGGATTACTTTACACAGTTGAGCGGCAATGACTGTTCAACTGGACGCCTGCGAATTGAGTTGGCACAAGATGGACCAGGCTTTTATTTAGATAAACATATTGACGTTCCAGAAAAAATTATTACATTACAAATATATCTTGGCGAAGGTGATATTGGATGGGGAACATCAATATATGACGCAAATCACAACTTAGTTTATACAAACGAGTTTATACACAACACAGGATGGATGAGTTATGGCGGAAGTCCACTTATACATGGTGTTGAAAAATCATCAGCAGTTGACGGAGATAGACGTAGTATATTAATTAACTATGTGGTTGGTGATTGGAGAGATACAGATCAGTTATACTAAAATAAGTATTGACAAAGATTAAAATTTACGCTACAGTAGTAATTATGAAGATTTACTATGGAGCGTAAAAATGACAATGCATTTGCTTGGTCCGCATATGACCACAACAAAGTACAACAGTAAAAAATCTAATCGTAAGAAAACTGCAAAACTTATTAAAGCTGAAGCTGAACATGATAAGTTTTTGCGTAAACAAGGCGTACATCCAGATCAGTTGGCGGCTAAAAAGAAACGTCAGGTTTTAAATTCAATTCCTGATTACAAAGCTAACAAGCCTGATACAAAACTTGGCAATAAAGTTGCAGGACATGGTGCGCATCGCGAAGCAAATACATACAGTGGTGAGCGCCAGTTGTTGGGTATTGCTACTATGCATAAAAGTAATATGGTACCAATTTTTGCAGACCGCAAAGAAGACGCAAAAGATATTGCAAGTATGCGACGATGAAACAAAAATCTGTATATGGTATTGGTGTTGATATTGTAGACGTAGTTCGTCTGGAGCAAAAGATTGAAAAACACAATCATAAATTTGCTAAGAAAATATTAACACCAGTCGAATATACCAAATATCTAGACATTCCAGAACATAGTATACGACAAAGATCCAGATATGCTGCTAAATGTTGGGCAGTTAAAGAGGCATTTGTCAAAGCACTAGGCACTGGATTTACCAATGAGTTTACATGGCAAGATATAACATATACTTCTCCAAAATTTGGACGTCCATTAATAAGCTTATCTGAAAAGTCACACAATAATAGTACAATGCATAACAAGCATGTACACTTATCTGTAAGTGACGAAGTCACAAATGTAGTAGCATTTGTAACCATTGAAGAGGAAAAATAAATGATCAGCCAAGATGATATTGATGCATTTGCTGAATACAATACACCGCCAGTGACTCGTGTAGAAGTCATTGGGAAAGATGGCAGAGTACTAGTTAAGTATTGTAAAAATGCTACAGTGAGTATGCAAGATGATGGCAGAACAATGAAAGTGTTTCTAATCGAATGAATTATATGCATTGTTGTGATAACCTAGAACAAACAGTTAGCACGTTTAATGTATCTGACAATGGATTTAATTTTAATGTAAAAGTCACATATTGTAAAAACTGTGGCAGTAAAAAAGCTACTGGTAGTGGCGTAAGTGATGGAAAGAAGGCTAATGAGAACTTTAAATTATCTGTTAGAGATTTAGAAATCATTGAGAACGCATTGAATGCCAAAGTATCCAGACTGGATGATATCATGAGTCTAAAAAGTAAATGTGACCAATATGATGTAGCAGTCAAGGAGTTGTTCAGTCTGCTTGACGCTACTGAAGAAACTGATGAAGGTAGAGTACACCGACCAGTTCAAATAGTTTGTGTACGTACTGATATGTTGATCAAACTTGAAAACGTCTTGGCTACATTAAAAAGCACAATGGAAGAGGATTAGGGTTATGGAAAGAAGGCAAATGAACAGTGAACAAAAATGGGCAATATTACTAGAATTTGGTGATGATGATCATATATATGTAACAGAAGATACTGACAAATGTTGGGATCTAAAAGTTAAAGTATTTGCTAATATAAATGACGCATTAGAAAACGCAACCGTTTGGAAAAATGCAGTGGTTGTTCCTTTCGATCAAAAATAATTCAAACTATTTTATAACCTATTGAAAACAAAGCAAACCTTTGTTCTGTTTTCTGTTGACTTCTTGGTCTAGACTTGCTAGAAAGTATGTATAA
>Ga0206131_10007731_pt1 | contig 10719 bp, 8 predicted proteins | sample Helgoland_Spring_FD_148636 | JGI IMG/M metagenome (GOLD analysis project Ga0206131, IMG submission 148636) | Pelagic subsurface seawater microbial communities from Kabeltonne, Helgoland, North Sea - Helgoland_Spring_Bloom_20160517_1 | ecosystem: Environmental > Aquatic > Marine > Epipelagic ... | reverse complement strand
GTAACCAGGATCATTGCCTTGCACGTCTTTATAAGGGAATGCCACCACTTTATGGCTTTCAATTAGCTTTGGAATAATATCGTGGCCGAAATCATGCGTCGAATCGCTATTGGCTGCATCTTTAATTAATTGGTCGTATAAGAAATCAGCGCTGAATACATAAATACCCATTGATGCCAGTGCAATGCCTTCTTTTCCCGGAATCGCAGTAGGAGAGTCCGGTTTTTCATCAAACCGCTTAACCCGTAATGATTCATCTACCGACATGACACCGAATGCTTTGGCTTCTTCTACCGGTACTTGCAGACAGCCAATCGTCATGTCCGCTTCTTTTTCTACGTGTGCAGCTAGCATGTCACCATAATCCATTTTATAAATATGGTCGCCTGCCAAAATAACAACATATTTTGGCCCATGCGTGCGTAAAATATCCACATTTTGATAAACAGCATCAGCCGTGCCTGCATACCAACCTTCTTGCGCTGTTTGCTGAGACGCTGGTAGAAGCTCTACAAACTCACCAAGTTCGCCTCGCATGAAGCCCCAGCCTTGTTGTATATGTCTGATAAGTGAATGTGATTTGTATTGCGTGAGTATTCCAACACGTCGAATACCGGAATTAATACAATTTGATAATGGGAAATCGATGATTCTAAATTTGCCACCAAACGGTACTGCCGGTTTCGCTCGCCAATCTGTTAATTGCTTCAGCCTCGAGCCTCGCCCCCCCGCTAAAATCAGTGCCACAGTATCTCTAGTAAGACGACTGACAAAACGCGTGCTATTATTGGTTGACATGGGGTAACTCCAAGCGGTAAATAATCGTAACTACCCATTAGACTGCCATAGGATTTCACATTCATCAAAAAAAAATTATTTGGAAATTCAACACTATGATTTTAGAAAAAAAATTATCTGATGATTTAGTTAAAGTCATAGAGGCGCGTCATCATGACCCCTTTTCAGTCCTTGGTTTACATACAGATGCTGAACAGTCGACGGTCACTGTCTTTTTACCTGATACGCAAAGTGCCTCACTTAATGAAATACTACCGCTAGAACGTATTGAAGGAACTGATTTATTTCAATGGTCTGGTGCCTCTAAAAAGCTTGCTCTTCCCTACAAAATACATCGATTAGCAAGTGATGGATCCTCTTCGCAAACTTCTGATACTTATGCTTTTTCCCAGCAATTATCTGACTTCGACTTACACCTTTTTTCAGAAGGGAAACACTGGCACGCTTACCGTTTTTTCGGCGCACATCATCACGAAGTTGATGGTATAAAAGGCGTATTATTTGCCACTTGGGCACCGAGTGCGGAACGTATTAGTGTGGTGGGAGAATTCAACCAGTGGGACGGTCGATGCCACCCTATGCGGGTCCGTGGTGGTAATGGTATATGGGAACTCTTCATCCCAGAACTCACATCTGGTGAGCTTTATAAATTTGAGATTCGTAACCGAGATGATGGCTCATTACATGCGAAAATGGATCCGTATGCGCAACAATCTGAGCTGAGACCTGGTACGGCTTCGGTCATTGCACCACCCGCAAATCACGATTGGCAAGATGAACCTTGGATGGCACAACGCGCATCAGCTGATTGGTTACACCAACCGCATTCTATTTATGAAGTTCATTTAGGGTCATGGAAACGTAATGCGGAAGGTGAGTTCCTCAGTTATCGTGAAATGGCTGATGATTTAGTCCCTTACGTCAAGTCACTAGGCTTTACGCATATTGAACTATTGCCAATTACTGAGCATCCGCTCGATATTTCTTGGGGTTACCAAACCACGGGCTACTTTGCACCCACCAGTCGTTTTGGTACGCCGGATGAATTACGTTACCTTATCGATCAATGTCATCAGCAAGATATTGGTGTCATTTTAGATTGGGTTCCTGGCCATTTTCCTAAAGATGCACATGGTTTAGCTCGCTTTGATGGAAGTGCACTTTATGAGCATGCCGATCCACGTCAAGGTGAACATCAAGACTGGGGGACCTATATTTTCAATTATGGTCGTAGTGAAGTGACTAACTTCCTACTATCTAGTGCTATGTACTGGTTGGAAGAGTTTCATATTGATGGCTTACGTGTTGATGCTGTCGCTTCGATGCTCTACTTAGATTATTCTCGTGAAGCTGATCAATGGGTCCCGAATAAGCATGGTGGCCGTGAAAACCTTGAGGTCATTGCTTTCTTACAACACCTTAATACTGTTCTACATCAGACCCATCCAGGCTGCTTAATTACCGCTGAAGAATCGACCTCTTACCCCATGGTTTCACGCCCAGCACATATGGGTGGCCTTGGCTTTTCTATGAAGTGGAATATGGGCTGGATGCACGATATCTTAGAATATATGCAGCAAGACGCCATACACCGTCGCTACCACCATGATTCTTTAACTTTTGGGTTGTTATACGCCTTTACTGAAAATTTTGTCTTACCCTTTTCTCATGATGAAGTCGTACATGGTAAAGGCTCGATGATTAATAAAATGCCGGGGGATGAATGGCAACGCTTTGCCAACTTACGTTTGCTCTATACCTTTATGTTCACCTATCCTGGTAAAAAGCTATTATTTATGGGTTCTGAATTTGCTCAAGGCACTGAGTGGAACTGTGAGAAATCATTAGATTGGTATGTTTTAGATTACCCATTACACCAAGGTATCAAAACATTAGTCTCAGATCTCAATACGCTTTATACACAAACACCTGCTTTATATCGGCACGAATTTGACCCACAGGGGTTCGAATGGTTGGACTGTAGTGATCGTGAACAGTCTATTCTAAGTTTTATCAGAAAAGATGGTGAGCAATATGTCATCACTATCTTTAATTTCACCCCCGTGCCGCGTGAAAACTATCGTATTGGCGTGCCTGATTTATCACAATATCAGGTTGTATTGAATTCTGATTCACAGTTGTATGGTGGCAGTAATGTCGGCAATTACGCAGTGCTAGATGTTGATAATATTCCTTGGTCTAACCGGCCCTACTCTATTTCTGTGAATTTGCCACCGCTATCTGGTTTGGTCCTTCAAAAGGCTGTTATCTAAATTTCACATATAAAAGAGGGCTTAATGCCCTCTTTTCTGTTCTGCTTAAAGATTTTATTAACGTTTCGTTAACTGTCTTATCAATTTAATCAAACTGGTTGTTGAACTATCATGTGCCGATATTGTGCTATCAGGCTTTAGATCCGGCAAGATGGCTTTAGCCAACTGCTTACCTAATTCAACGCCCCATTGGTCAAATGAATTAATATTCCAAATAACCCCTTGAACAAACACTTTATGCTCATATAACGCAACGAGTTGACCCAACATTTCTGGTGTCAACTGTGGGAATAACAAGGTATTGCTTGGGCGGTTACCTGGGAAAATTTTATGTGGCAGTAACGACTCTAGATCGCTCCCTTCTAGGCCTTCATTGACTAATTCTGCTCGTACTTCTTCAGCTGACTTACCTTTCATCAATGCTTCCGATTGCGCCAAGCCATTGGCCAATAAGATTGATTGGTGATCACATTCTGGATAATGACTGTTAACAGGTAATACAAAATCAACAGGAATTAACTGCGTACCTTGATGGATCAGTTGGAAATAAGCATGCTGGCCATTTGTACCTGGCGTTCCCCAAATAACAGGCCCTGTTTTATAACTGAGACGCTGTCCTGAACGGTTGGTTACTTTACCATTACTTTCCATGTCTAGCTGTTGCATATGACTCGGGAAACGCGCCAAAGAATGATCATAAGGTACGATAGCTTGTGTTTGTGAGCCAAAGAAATTCACATACCAAATTCCTAGCAAGCCCATTATGACTGGCATATTTTCTTCAAACGCTTTGCTTTTGAAATGGTTGTCCATTTCATGACCACCATCGAGTAAGCGTTCAAAATTTTCCATTCCCACATACAATGCAATTGGTAAGCCTATCGCACTCCATAAGGAGTAACGGCCACCGACCCAATCCCAAATTTCGAACATGTTCTCAGTGTCTATTCCAAAATCTGATACTGCCTGTGCATTGGTCGACACAGCAACGAAATGTTTAGCAACATCTGCTTGCTGCCCAGACTGTAAAAACCACGTGCGGGCCGATTGTGCATTAGTTAAAGTTTCTTGCGTAGTGAACGTTTTTGATGCAACAACAAACAATGTTGTTTCTTGGTTCAAATTTTCTAACGTTGTACTTAAATCTGTGCCATCGACATTCGATACGAAATGGACATGCATGCCACCTACACCGTAAGGTTCCAATGCATCACAAATCATTGCTGGGCCTAAGTCTGAACCACCGATGCCAATATTCACAACATCAGTAATTTTCTTTCCGGTGTAACCTAACCATTCCCCACTATGCACTTGATCACAAAACTGTTTCATTTGTGCTAAGACTGCGTTAATACTTGGCATAATATCTTCGCCATCGACCTTTATTGGCGTATTACTCCGATTACGTAAGGCGATGTGAGAAACTGCGCGCCCTTCCGTGGTATTAATTGTTTCACCAGAGTACATCCGCTCTATCCAACCCGATAAATCGAGAGATTTTGCTAAGGCAATTAACTTTTCAACCGTTTCTTTTGTAATTCTATTTTTCGAATAATCGAGCAATAAATCGCCGCTTGTTAATGAAAAATGCTCAAAACGACTCGCATCAAGTGCAAACTCTTCGCGCATTGATGCATATTTGAGATCAGAATAATGACGCTCTAATGATCTCCATTCAGGTGTATTCAAAGGGGTCATATTTTTCTTCTAAATTCTTTAAGGTTGTAAATAATTAGCTAAGGCATCCCAAGCAATCATTTTTTGTTCGCCTGTCGCCATCGTTTTCACACCGACCACTTGTTGGCTAATTTCATCCTCACCCAAAATCAGCGTCCAACGTGCTCCACTTCGATCTGCTTGTTTAAACTGGCTTTTAAAACTACCACCACCACAATGCGTAATCAACTTGAAATCCGGGATTTGATCACGTAATTGCTCGGCTAAGATCGGCGCCTGCTTTGCTGCAGCTTCACCAACAGCAACAATATATGCATCCATCCCTTTAATTTCAGGTAAGGCATTTGTGGCTTCTAATAAAGCGATTAAACGTTCTATCCCTACCGCAAAACCAATAGCTGTAGCGCCTTTACCACCTAATTGACTGACTAAACCATCGTAACGGCCGCCGGCACAAACTGTCCCTTGAGACCCTAGCTGATCGGTCACCCATTCAAAAACTGTTTTGCCATAATAATCTAAGCCACGAACTAGCCTTGAATTCACTTCATAGGCTATGCCAGCTTGATCTAAGCGCTCGCATAGCGCTTTAAATTCTTGTGCGGAAACTTCATCAAGATGCTCTAATAATTTCGGTGCACCTTCATTTAGTTTCTGCATCTCAGGATTTTTACTATCCAATATCCGCAGCGGATTTGTTTGCAAACGTCGTTGACTATCTTCATCTAGTTGCGCCTGATGTGCTTCAAAATAAGCAATCAAAACATCTCTGTATGCTAGCCTAGCTTCTGTTGAGCCTAATGAATTAATTTGTAAAGTAACACCTGTTAAGCCCAACTGTTTCCATAAACGTGCTGTCATCAAGATCATTTCAGCATCGATATCGGGCCCATTAAAACCATAGGCCTCAACACCAATTTGATGAAACTGGCGATAACGGCCTTTTTGTGGACGTTCATGACGAAACATCGGACCCATATACCAAAGACGCTGCGTTTGGTGAATCAAACCATTTTGCATTGCTGCTCTGACGCAGCCTGCCGTTCCTTCAGGCCTTAATGTCAGGCCATCGCCGTTGCGATCTTCGAAGCTATACATCTCTTTTTCTACGATGTCTGTTACTTCACCGATAGAACGACTGAACAAGGCTGTTTTTTCTACAATTGGGAATCGGATTTCTTGATAGCCATAACTGGATAAAACGCTGTTTAGCGTTGCTTCTACTGACTGCCAATACGGTGTCGCATCCGGTAGAATGTCATTCATTCCCCGAACTGAACGGATACTCTCTGCCACTAACTTATGTCCTTTATCGGAATCACTTTTTCTGGATGGGTTTGTGCTTGTTGACGGGTGATACGTTGCCTAATTTCTTTTTCTAACTCATCAACTAAGGCTTCATTTTCGACTTTATGATTCGGTTTGCCATCGACATAGAGCAAATTCGGCGTACCACCAGTCAGACCTATCGCAGCCTCTTTAGCTTCACCCGGTCCATTCACGACACACCCTATTACTGCAACATCCATGGGCTCGATAATGTCTTCTAATCTTGCTTCTAATGCATTTACCGTAGAAATCACATCAAATTGTTGACGTGAACAAGATGGGCAGGCAATCAGGTTAATGCCTTTGTTGCGTATCTTGAGACTTTTTAAAATATCAAAGCCCACTTTAATCTCTTCAACAGGATCGGCTGCTAAGGAAACACGAATCGTATCGCCAATGCCTTCAGACAACAGCATACCTAAACCAATGGCTGATTTAACTGAGCCAGAGCGTAAGCCCCCTGCTTCTGTAATACCGAGATGTAAAGGTTGTTCTATTTGGCCTGCGAGCTGTCGATAAGCATGAACCGTCATAAAGACATCTGACGCTTTTAGACTAACTTTAAAGTCGTGAAAATTAAGCCGATCTAAAATATCGATATGGCGCATCGCTGATTCAACTAAAGCTTCTGGTGTCGGTTCACCGTATTTCTTTTGTAGCTCTTTTTCTAATGACCCCGCATTAACACCAATACGAATTGGAATACCATTGTCTCGTGCTTTTTCAACTACTGCTTTAACACGATCTTCACGGCCAATGTTACCTGGATTAATCCTTAAGCAATCTACGCCTAACTCAGCAACTCGTAATGCGATTTTATAATCAAAATGAATATCAGAAATGAGCGGCAGATTAACCTGTTGTTTTATTTTCCCAAATGCTTCAGCTGCTTCCATTGTTGGCACAGAAACACGAACTAAATCGGCTCCTGCTTTTTCTAGGCGCTTAATTTGTTCTACTGTTGCTGAGACATCACAGGTCTCGGTATTGGTCATGCTCTGCACCGTAACCGGCGCACCGCCACCAATAGGCACATTGCCGACCATAATCTGGCGGGATGTGCGTCTTGCAATGGTTTGATAGTCTTGGCTCATGCCCTACGCTCTCTTATCTCGTGACACATATTAGTACTGGCCACGTTGTACCTGTTTTGACTCATCAGAATCAGGGAAACTGCCTCGTAGTAGGACGCTATAACTTGCCACGGCATCTTTATCGCCAATTTGATGTTCAGTTTTTACTGCTTGCAATAGGGCCTGTGGTGTCCACCTAGCAGCGTTGCGATAACGTTCTATATAAGCACGTGAGGTTAAATAATCTCCTTGCTCGTAACTTATTTCAGCCATCGCTAATAGTGATTTACCTAACCTTGGGTTAATTTGTAATGCTTTACGCAAATATTGTTCTGCACGCTCAATATCTGGGATACCTCGAGCACATAAACCTGCATTTTCGTAGGCTTGACCCGGACTTCGATACAAAGGGTTTTGAATCGCGGCTAAAAACCGAGGTACAGATTCTTTATATCGCCCTTGGCCGCATAAATACACACCATAATTATTCTGTGCCTCGGAGTACTTGGGTGCTAAGATAACCGCTTGTTTATAATGATATTCAGCCTTATCTTGTTCATTGAGTCGCTGATATAAAATTGCAATCGTGTTATGGGCACTGCTTAAACTTGGATCTTGCTTTAATGCTTTTTCCAATTTGCCTAAAGCGGTTTCATAATCACCCCTTTGCAAATAGTTGAGACCCAATTGCATATTGAGTTCTGCCGCTTTCTTATCTGGCTTGATATATTCAGCGTTTGTTGAATTTGGTCTAATATTACTACTGCCAGTTGGGCCTTGGCAGCCTGATAGCATTGAAAGAGATAGTATGGCGACGAGTAGATAACTTTTCATTAGACGGTAACAGCCTCACTTTCATTTAAGCGTTGGGTTCGACGCGTTTTATCTTGTACTTCACCAGCCAATTGGCCGCAGGCCGCCACAATATCATCACCCCGCGTTTTCCGCACGGTAGCGACATATCCACCATCCAACAATTGTTGCTTGAAACGACTAATAACCCGTTTTGGCGAGCAGGTATAGTTTGTTCCAGGAAAAGGGTTAAAAGGTATTAGATTAATTTTTGTCGGTAACCCTTTCAAGATACGCATGAGATCTCTGGCATCTTGCTCTGAATCATTAATACCTGCTAACAGCACGTATTCAATCGTAATATGACGACTCTTATGTCCTGCAACATAGCGTTGGCAAGCTTCGAGTAAAACCGCAATCGGATACTTTTTATTTAACGGGATAATTTCATCACGTAGTGTGTCATTCGCTGCGTGTAGAGATACCGCTAGACTGACATGACAATCCTCACGTAATTTATCTATCATCGGCACCATACCTGAAGTACTGAGTGTGACACGACGCCAAGAAATACCGTAAGCAAAATCATCACGCATCAAATTCATTGCACTTATGACATTCTTGTAATTGGCCAAAGGTTCTCCCATTCCCATCATCACAACATTGGTGACAACGCGGTTACCCTTTGGATCTTTCCCCAGATATTCATTAGCTATCCACAACTGACCAATGATTTCACTGGCTTCTAAATTGCGGTTAAAGCCTTGTTGCGCTGTTGAACAAAAAGTACATGCTAGCGCGCAGCCGACTTGAGAAGAAACACATAATGTACCGCGATCATTCTCCGGAATATAAACTGTTTCAATCGCATTACCGCCATCCAACTGAATAATCCACTTTCTGGTGCCATCGGTTGAAATGTGTTCTTCAAGCACTTCTGGCAAAGCTAATGTTGCTTTCTCAGCCAGTGTTTTACGTAACGCTTTGCTGAGATTGGTCATCTCATCAAAGTCGGTGACGCGGTATTGATATATCCATTGTAGTACTTGACGTGCACGGAAAGGCTTTTCACCAATATCGGTGAAAAACGCTTCCAGACTAGGTAAGTCTAAACCGAATAGGTTTGTGCGTGCCATAAGTACTATCTAGTGCCTAGCGTGTGCGTGGGCAAAGTTGATCTTCAGTGAAAAAATAAGCAATTTCACGTGCTGCACTGTCTGTTGAATCTGAACCATGAACAGCGTTTTCGTCAATGCTTTTAGCAAAATCAGCGCGAAGTGTCCCTGCATCCGCATCTGCTGGGTTTGTTGCGCCCATCAAGTCGCGGTTTTTCAAAACAGCGCCTTCGCCTTCTAATACTTGCACCATGACTGGACCTGATGTCATGAAGCTGACTAAAGCACCAAAGAATGGGCGCTCTTTATGTTCGGCATAAAAACCCTCAGCTTGCTCCTCACTTAAATGAACCATACGTGCAGCAACAATTTTCAAACCTGCTTTCTCAAAACGGGCATAAATATCGCCAATTGCATTTGCTGCAACAGCATCAGGTTTAATAATAGAAATAGTACGTTCGATCGCCATGGTGTTTCCTTGATATGTAAAGTTAGGTAAAAAATTTTATCATTTTAGCATTTTATGGCTGTCATGATAGAACTATTGGGATAGAATTATTGTAATTATTTTATTTACTCATTAGTCGACACTGATGAGTTTCTCACCTTAACTAAGGCGCGTCACCGACATTATGCATCAAACTTTTAAACGTATCGGCCTCTTTATTCGTAAAGATGACCCTATTCTCGAAAATGCGGTCACTCAAGTCAGTCAATTCCTGACCAAACAAGCGCTGTCTGTTGTTATCAATGAACCATTGAGCTTTTTACCTAATCTTGATGTCGTAACGACATCAGCATTCCCAGAACATTGTGATTTAACCATTGCTATTGGAGGAGATGGCACCTTACTTTCCGCTTCTCGCGCATTAGCTGGTACTGAATTACCCCTTGTTGGCATTAATGTTGGACGGCTCGGTTTCCTTGCCGATGTCACATTAGATAAGCTTGAAAACCAACTAGCCCAAATTCTTGCCGGCGAGTATCGAGAAGATAAGCGATTTTTAATGCAAGCGACCATCAATGGCAATGATGACCCTATTGGTCTCGCGATGAACGATGTCGTTATTCATGCCTATCAAGGTTTGCATATGATTGAATTTGAAACTGCAATTAATGGCCGCTTTCTCAACAGCCAGCGAGCCGATGGTATTTTAGTTGCAACACCAACAGGTTCAACGGCTTATGCGATGTCTGCAGGTGGGCCTATTCTAGATGTTGATTTAGATGCTTTAGTTTTAGCTTCCGTGTGCCCTCACACCTTAAGCAACCGCCCTTTAGTCATTGCTGCTGATAGTGTCGTTGATATTACCCTCAGTGAAAATACGGTGAGTAGTTGCATGGCGAGTTGCGATGGTCGCCCAGGCCATATTATTCAACCAGGTGATACCATTCGCATTCAACGACACCCAAAAACAATTACTTTATTGCATTTAGAAGATCACGATCATTATTCTATTCTGCGTGCCAAATTGGAATGGGGCCGTAAACTCACATGCTAAGCTATTTAAGTGTCCGCCACCTTGCTGTGGTTGACGATCTTGAAATTGACTTTAGTTCCGGTATGACCTCACTAACAGGGGAAACTGGGGCAGGAAAATCGATTTTAGTTGATGCCTTAGGCTTGGTGTTGGGAGATCGCGCTGATTCCAATATGATTCG
>Ga0206131_10007720_pt1 | contig 10728 bp, 9 predicted proteins | sample Helgoland_Spring_FD_148636 | JGI IMG/M metagenome (GOLD analysis project Ga0206131, IMG submission 148636) | Pelagic subsurface seawater microbial communities from Kabeltonne, Helgoland, North Sea - Helgoland_Spring_Bloom_20160517_1 | ecosystem: Environmental > Aquatic > Marine > Epipelagic ... | reverse complement strand
TTCCTCCCCATGGTCCTCCCCCCATTGTTGATATAAACCCTATCCTCACTTCTCTATTTTTAAATTTTTAGAAAATTTTTGAGAAGGTTTTTCAATAAACTTCCAATAAAAAAAGGCAACTGCAATAGAAACAAATAGAGCAATAAAAAAAATTAACCAATTATTAGTAATTGCAACCTCACCTAAAAACCTCATTGATAAATTAATAATTGTAGTTCCTATTAATGTATGTAATAAATATAATGAATATGAAATTTCTCCTAAAAACTCACCAGTTGAATTTGAGAATTTGGGGTAAAAATGGACAATTAATAAGGTAGCTGATGCTATTGCCAAATCGACAATACCTTGATTTTGCCACACATTGAAGGCCAAAATAAATGAAATAAAAAAAAAGGTTGATACATTAATTCTTTTAAGAATAAAAAGTGAATATAAAATTCCAAGCCCAAAATAAGAAGCCCACTTAGGAAAAAAATATGAGCTACTTAAAAGGTAAGGAAATACCAGAATCAAAATAAAGAAAAACCAAACTCCCCATTTTTTATTTAAGGTTATTAATGGGAAAAATAACGAAAGAAAAAGATAATACTGAAACTCAATAGCTAAGGTCCAAAAAACCGGATTTATCCAATTAAAATTATCTATAAATGGAACTACATAGCCAATATGAGCTAGAAAGTTTAAAAAGCTTAAATTATTAACTTGGGTTGAGTCGCCTGCTAAAACATAGTCTCTAACAATTATTAATAAAGCCCCAAGTAAAACCGCCAATAAGTATGGAGGCTCAAGCCTAGCTAGTCGCTTTAGCATATATTTAAAAAAATGCTGAATCTTATAATCAATTTTTAGCATTGAAATAGGGATTACTATTCCAGAAATAATAAAGAAAACTTGAACACCTTTATGCCCAAAATAAAAAACATCTTTTACGCTTGAGCTTTCAATAAAACCTGGTATTTGCGATAAGAAATGGTACAAACAAACGGCAAGTGCAGCTAAACCTCTTAAAGGGCCAAGAATCGGAATCTTCATTTAATGATATTTAATTTTCTTGATGGCTTTTCAATAAGCTTCCAAGAGTGAAAAAAATTAAATTGAAGAATTTTATTCAATTATTTTTTCAAAAAATAGTTCAGAAAATAAATTTGCTCCAGTATTATTAAGGTGGGTATTGTTATAGAATAGATCTTTTTCCATGCAAATTTTATGATTTATGAAATTAAATACTTTCACTCCTTTTTGTTCTAAAGCAAAAATTGATTTTTCAAAGGTTTCAATCCCCTTCACTTTTCTATCAACATTTCTAAATAAGGGAGTGGCAACAATAATAAATTGAATTCCCTTCTTCAATCCTTTATCAATAATTTGGTTAAGATTGGTAATTACTTGAACATTAGCATACGCAGAATCTAACGCAATTTCGCCATCTTGCCTTGCCTCTTTTTTTGATTGCCAACTTTTAAATTGCGGGTAGAAACCAAATTTAGGAAGCTTGGGCTTTTTTACCAATTCCTTTTTTATGACAGTTAAATTATGCTTGCCATATTGTGTTAATTTATAAAAAGGAACAAATTCACTTTTCCATACATACCCAAAATCTATGTTTTTTAGAGCTTGAAAGAGGTATGGGTTAGACAAAGTATGAATGTAATAATAAGACTGGTAAAGTGCTTTGCGTTTAACCAGGCCATGAATGTCTAATCCTATGACAACTATTTCCCCTGAATCTGCTCTGTCTAAGTAATGATTCAACAAACCTTGGTACTGGTCAATAGAGGTTCCGTTAATTCCAAAATTGAAGGCCTTTTTGTTTAGTTGAGCTCCAATTAAACTATCGTTAAAATGATTTTGGGTGGTTGAGGAACCCCAAAATGTAATATCAAATTTTTCATCAGAAAACAGTATTCGGTTGATTTTACCTACTTCATGCGTTTTTATGGTTTTCATTAAATAGGTTATTGAATACTGAAAAACGCCTAAGACCAATGCTACGGCTAAAACATATTTAATGGTGGTTTTCATTAAAATTGAAAGTATATAAATTGTTTACTTTCAAACACTCCAAATAAGAAAATTATGATTACCCCTATGCTTATCATTGCAGGCTTATTTGCTATTTTAAACCGATTCCAATTGAAAAAATAGGCGGCTTCAAAAAATAGCAAGCCCAATATCCAAAAACAGCTTAACATTAAATCTAAATTATACACATTATTACTGCCAATTGGAGTAAAAATTTGGGATATACTCCAACTTGAGCTTACAATGGTTTTTACAATATAAAATCCCTCGTTTACTGAATTTGCTCTAAAAAAAACCCAACCCAACAAAACCAACATAAATACCCAAATATTTTTGATTAAGTATTTAAAGGTTGATGTATTTTTCTCTTCTCCTTTTTGGTTAAAAACAATGGCTAGAATTAGGAATATACCGTGAAGTGCTCCCCAAATCACAAAAGTCCAATTTGCACCGTGCCACAAGCCACTTATTAAAAAGGTTACAAATAGGTTATAATACCATTTCCACTTTACGGTGCGATTGCCTCCAAGGGGAATGTACACATAATCTCTAAACCAAGTTGAAAGTGAAATATGCCACCGTTTCCAAAATTCAGAAATTGAAGTAGAAAAATAAGGCATTTTAAAGTTTTCCATCAACTTAACATTAAAAAATCTTGCTACGCCAACGGCTATATCTGAATAACCTGAAAAGTCACAATAAATTTGGAAGGCAAAAAACATGGTAGCAAGTACCAAAGTTAATGCTCCAAAATTGGAGGGGTTGTTATAAACAGAATCGGTGTAAAGTGCCAACCGATCTGCAATAACCACCTTTTTTATTAAACCTAGAATTATCCACCTAAACCCTATTGAAATGTTACTCCAATGGATAGCATGGAAATTTTTTATTTGTGGCAAAAGATGTGATGCTCTTTCTATAGGCCCTGCCACCAATTGTGGAAAATACGACACATATAATGCAAAGATCCCCAAGTGCTTTTCGGGCTTTATTTTGTCATTGTAAACATCTATGCTGAAGCTCATGGTTTGAAAAGTATAAAAGGAAATTCCCATAGGAAGCAATACTTCAAAAAATGGCTTTGAATAAGAAATATTTAAAAAGGTGGAAATATTTTGTGCCGCATCAGCAAAAAAATTAAAGTACTTAAAAGCAAAAAGAATCCCTAGGTTTGAAAGAATACTTAACCATAGAAATGGCTTACGCTTAACTTTAGGCAATTTGCCCATTTGCAAAGAGCACCAATAATCAATTAAGGTAGAAACAACAATGAGTAAAATATACTTAGGATTCCACCACATGTAAAACCCATAACTAAAAATAAGCAGTTGAAGCCACCTAAACTTTTTAGGCGTTACTGCATAAGTAGCTAAGGATAATAAAAAAAACAGTAGAAATTCGAAAGAATTAAATAACATTGCCTAACAAAGAACTATGGATTTATTAAAGAGTATAAAGTTTTCTACTTTTTTAAAGAGGCAACCACAAACAAAAAGAAATTACAATAAAGTATTTTGTGTTGGTTGGTTAAAAACAGGTACAACATCAATGGGTTTTGCCATAAAAAACCTTGGTTTTGTTCACTTAAGCTATGAACAATATATTTGGAGAAATTGGTATCAAAATGGAAAAATTGACAAGTTGATGAACTATGCCAAACATTACGAAAGCTTTGATGATTTACCTTGGAATAAACCTGAAATTTTTCAACATATTAATAAAAATTTCCCCAACAGCAAGTACATCCTAACATTAAGAGAGCCTGAAGCTTGGTTTGATTCTTTGGTAAGGTTCAATAAAAAATTAAATAAAAAAACAGATTTTAATAAAGAAGCTGAAATTCAAAAATATATTGAACACAATGATTTTTACCGCGTAAACGTGCCCAAAGAAAATCTTTTAGAATTTGATATTTTTAAAGGGGAGAAAATGGAAAAACTGGCAACTTTTTTAGAAGTAGAATTACCATCACATGAATTAAAATTTCCTCATGAGAATAAAACTTAAAACTTTTAATAAAGTTGATTTATTTCTAAATCTGAATTATTTTTAAAACCCTGAAAATCAGTCATTAAATTTAATATTTCTAGGTGTTCAATTCTTAGAACTCTTTCTTCAATTCCCTTCTTTGCAATTAAAAGTAACTCTGTTTCGAAAAGATTGTCCAAATCTGAAATAATGTACTTAACTATGGTTGGAAAATCTTGCCTTAGTTGGTTGATGTTAATATGTGGGTCATAAATTTTCAATTCAATACCCTGCTCAATTAAATCAGTTGACAACTTCATGAGTGGACTCTCTCTTACATCATCGGTATCATTTTTAAAAGATAACCCAAATAGAGAAACCTTATTTTTTTTGAAACTCAATACTTTTTTGGTAAGTTTTTCTTGCTGATAATTGTTACTTTCTGTAACTGCTCTTAATAATGGAACCTCTATCTCTTGCTTATCTGATAAGCTGTAAATAGCTCTCAAGTCTTTAGGCAGGCAAGAACCCCCAAAAGGCAAGCCTGGCTTTAAATAGTATTTGCTTATGTTTAAAACATTGTCCATTAAAAAGATTTCGTTTGCCTTTGGAGTATCAATTCCAAAAGATGCCCCTAAGGAGTAAATTTCATTGGCAAATGCAACTTTTAAGGCATGAAAACCATTGTCTACATATTTTACAAACTCGGCGGTAACAAGATTAGTTTCAACGACGTTACTGCCCGAAAATGAAAATAATTCTATGGCCTTGTCATTTTCTCCATCGTTATTGCCAATAACTGTTCTAGCCCCATTAAAGAAATCGCTAACAGCGGTACCTTCTCTCAAAAACTCTGGTAAAAATGAAACCGAAATTTGAGTTGTATAGTTTGCCCCTAAATGATTTTTTATTTCGGGAACTAATAATTTTTCAACTGTGTTTGGAGGAATTGTGCTTCGGTAAACAAGGTTTATTTTTTTATTAGTTCCTTTAATTGCCTTACAAATATCTAAGGTAGTATTTATGGTGTAACCTAAATTCACTTCCCCATCTGGTTTACTTGGGGTGCCAACACATACCAAAACTACATCACAGTTTTTTAAAGCCTCAACAGGATTATTTGTTGCCCGAATGTTGCCAGTTTCTAAACCTTTATTTAATAAGTCAGTGATTTCAGGCTCATAAATAGGAGCTTCGCCTGCATTAATTGCATCTACTTTAAATTTCTTGATATCTACACCGGTAATATGATGACCTAATTTGGCCAAACAAACCATATTTACCAATCCCACATAACCTAATCCAAAAATTGTAACATTCATCTTATAATAATTCTTTATAAACTTCTTTGGTTTTATTTGCTACCTGCTGCCAATCATAAGGTTTAACCGATTCTTGGCCTTTATGGGCAAAGCTATTGTATTGAGATTCTGAAAGCTCAAAAACCTCCAATATTTTTTTGGTGTACAAGGCAGGTTCATCTCCATTTATGAGCGATAACGCTTCACTTTTAAATGGAAAACTATTGCTCACTACATTACTCATTACCGCATGACAACCCATGGCCAAACTTTCCATTAAGGCATTATTTCCTGCTGCCTCTTTTAGTGGTAGAAAACTTACTTTAGATGTATAAAGCAACTTTTTTAGCTCCCTATCACTAAGGTCATTTTCTACAATAATGTTTGGCGCTTCGCGTAATTTCTGCTTTTCATCCAAAGGAATATTTCTACCAACCAAGTGAATTTTCACATCATTTTTGTTTAACGCTAAGGCAACCTTTAAAAGAAGCTCCCAATCTCTAAGCCAATTACCCAAAACAATCACCTTGTTTTCTCTTTGGATATTGGCCTTATAAAATTCTTGGAAAGCAGCAAAAAAATCTGTTAAGTAAATACCCAAGGGTATTATTCTAATTTTTTCTTCAGGCATTACTTTCTTTAATACCTCAAATTGGTTTTTTTCAGTAACAATTGCTCTATCTATTTTTTGAAACCTTTGTTTTGTAAGGTAATGGGTTAATGAATCTATTTTCCCCATTCCATTGCCTGCTTCTATATGTTTTTGCAATGTTTTGGGTGGCAAATGAAAAGTAACTACCAAAGGTTTTTTGGGGTATAAAAAAGGAGTGAACCTCAGGTACTCCTCCCCATAAAGAACATGAATTAAATCAATTCCTTTTAAATATTTTTTTATTTCAAATTCTATGGACCACCTGTATCTTAGATTAAACCAATTTTTATCTGAAAGATCTTTTTCATTGTATAACAACGAAACTTTTGGGCTAATAAACTTTAAGATTTGTTTATACCCACTATTTTCGCTGTGGTGGGCGTAGGCTGAATGGATGGTGAGAATGTTCATTAAAAACTATTCTATTTCCTCCAAAATTGTCTTAAAAATATTATTTACATCAAACTCTTTTAATTCTTCTGGAATTGGATCAAGTGCTAACTTATTTTGATGTTTATCTTTAATTAACCGAGTAAATGATTTGTGCATTTTTTCAGGTACCATGCTATATCCAACTTCATTCTCTTCAACAAATTTCTCTAAATACCCAGAGTTAGAAAAAACAAGAATTTTCTTTTTTTGATTGAATGCCTCCAACACTTTGGTATTAAAGGTATAGTTCAATTGATTGGTCAAAAAAATCATTACCGCATCAGAATTTGCAATTTCTTGATGTATAATATCCAAAGGCTTAACACCAAAAAACTTTACGCAGGCATGTTTTTCCTGTAATTCAGTAAAATCAACCAAAAATTGCCCAAAGAAGTGAAATTCCAATTGTTTGTAAACCTCAAGGTCCATGTTTACCAATTCATCTAAAAACGAACCAAATTCTTCAAATATTTCTTGAGCATCATGATATAATGTCCCGGCAAAAACAAGTTTTACTTTGGATGAGTTTGTTTTTTGAGAAATTGGAGTGAGAATTCTTTCATTTGGATCATAACCATTTGGAATTAAAAAAAGTTTGTCCTCTGAAATATTATTTTCTTTTTTGAAATATTTAATATGAAATTTATCTACGCAGAATATTTTGTCAAAATTTCCTGCTACTTTTTTTTCTAAATGTTTTTCAATTTCCAGCCGTTTTTTGCTTAATCCTTTATTGTAAGCAATTGTATTGTTTGCCCAAGGATCTCGGAAATCTGAAATTAGTTTAACTGGGAAATCGTCCTTTAAAGCAATAAGATCTTTTAGGTATCTAAATGGTGCACCAGTTGCAATAATAACTGTATTGGTGTCTATTTTCTTTCTCAATTCAGGAATTAGAAACTTACCCCACCTTATGCTTCTATCATATAAATTGCCCTTGTACCTAAATTTTAAATAATTGTCCCAAAATTTATATTTTAACTTTCCGGAAATTGATTTTGGATATTCATCTAAAACTGCAGGGTAATTTCGGTCAACCTCAATAATTCTATTCTTTTTTTGAAGTTCTTCAACATCTTTTGTCCAATGACTTATTTCAGTTCTATTGGGCAACTTAAAAGAAAACACCCAAACATCATAACCTTGTTGAAAAAGAATTTTGGCAAATTTAGCCCACCTTCTGCCACCTATCCCAGGGTTTGGAGGGAAGCTAGGACAGATGATAAGGATACGAGGTTTCATCTCAAGCGAGGGCATCCTTTAAAACTCTTATCATTTCAGGGCGAAATTGAAAATTATCTTTAGTATTTTTTGAAAGCATTATTTTATTTTCTATTTCATTTTGAGGAATAGAAAAACCCTTTTTATCTTTTCGCCACCTTATGGAACTTGGCAACTCATCCATGGCCTCTCTAATAATCCACTTTTGCCAACCATCTTTAATGTAAAATTTTTCAGGTAGTGAATAACCAAACTCAACCACTCTATAATCTAAAAATGGATGTCTAGTTTCCACACTGCAAGCCATAGAAGTTCGGTCATCTGCTAATAAATAAAATGGAAGTTGAAATTCTGAAAATTCTGCTTTCATGAAATCTGAAAGTTTATCAATTTCATTCCACCATTTTGTAAACGGGTGTTTAAATTTGATTAATCCCATTTTTACTTTCATAGACAATTTGACTTCACCTATGCATCTATTATTTAGGTTCTTTATAGGAATTCCTTTAACTTCTGAATACTTATGAAGTAACTTTTTATAGGTTAAAAATTTACCATCTAAAAGTAATGCTCTTCCGTATCGAAAAAAATGTGCGTGATACCCCCCAAAAACCTCATCGGCTCCTTGCCCAACCAAAACAACAGGAACCTTTTCTCTTCTGGCTAACTGAGCTACTTTCCACTGAGCAAAAAAGGATGTTGTTCTTGGTAAAAACTCAAGATCATAAATATGTTTTTCAAAGTCACCAATATTAAATTCTTCAAATGGATTTGTGAAAAATGATTTGGAATGTATTGATTTTAAAACTTCATTTACATGAGAAGATTCATCTTCTTTTTGGCCTGGAAAGATTGCTGAAAAAGTAAAAGGCTTTTCCTTACTCCCTTTTTCATTCAACATTTTTTTCACCTCTAACAATACAGAGGAAGAATCTAAGCCTCCTGAAAGGCCAACTCCATAAGGAACATCAGTTCGGGTTCTAACTTTTACCGCATCTGAAAAAATTTCTTTAAAAGTATTTATTGCATCTTTTTCTTTCCATTTTTCTTTTTTTATATTATAAATTGAATAATATTCTTTAAAGAATTCCTTTCTAAAACCATCTTTAGTCTTTAGTTCTGTAAAGTGTCCACAAGGAAAACGTTTAACCTTGTAAAACGGGGTTTCAACCCCGATATTTGTTGAACCTACTTTTATATAATCATCAAAATATTCTTTGTTGAATTCTCGTTTAAACGAAGTGAAGTCAAAGTACTGCTTAATTTCAGAAACTAAAATAGTTTTTTCTTCAACTTGAGTATAATAAAGAGGCTTAACCCCAAACCTGTCGTTCGCAATAAATAATTTTTGTTTGCTATTGTCCCAAAGCACAAAAGTCCACATGCCATTAAACTTATTCAAACAACCGGCACCCCACTCCAAGTAAGCTTGAATTAAAACTTCAGAATCAGAATTGGTTTTGAAGGTTCTGCCTTTTGCTTTTAGCTCTTCTTTGAGCTCTAGATAATTGTAAATTTCTCCATTATAAATTAGACTTACTTCTTCAACTTGCATGGGTTGATGCCCCTGAACAGATAAGTCTATGATGCTTAAGCGTCTATGGCCAAGCAAGAGGTTAAATTGGTTTTCTGGTACTTCTGAAAGTTCTTGGTAATGGCATTTAATATTTTCAGGAGTATCCTTTGTTCTTAACGATTTTGTCTCTCCGGTATAAGTGTTAATCAACAAAACCCCTTCACCATCAGGGCCACGATGTTTAATTCTTTGCAAAGAATTCAAAGATTCGTTTATCTCACTCCTTTTTAAAGGACTTTTTGAAACCAGGGCCAAAATTCCACACATTAATACTGATTTTTAAACCAACTCACTGTTTTTTGCAGGCCTTCTTTAAAATGAATTATGGGATGATATCCGATAAGAGAATATGCTTTATCAAGATTTGCTTTACTATCGGCAATATCACCTTTTCTAGGAGAAACGTATTCTGCCGTAGCGTTAGAATTTAATATTTCGATTAACTGAGTAAATAAATTATTAATTGAATATGATCTATTACAAGACATATTTATTACCTCGGCATCAAAATCAAAATCAGTTTTTAATGCCTTTAAAATACCATAGCACACATTTTCAACATACGTAAAATCACGACTATTTTCTCCTGTACCATGAATTTGAGGGTTTTCGCCATTAAAAATTTTAGAAATGAACGTTGGTACAACAGCAGCGTAAGCTCCGTTTGGATTCTGTTTTGGTCCGAAAACATTAAAAAACCTCACCCCCAAAATCTTAAGGCCGTATACCATAGCAAAGTTCGAAGCTAACTTTTCAACTGTTAATTTTGACAATGCATATGGCGACAAGGGTATACCAATATTTTTTTCCAATTTTTCTTTTGAATCATCATTTCCATAAACTGAACTAGAAGAAGCATAAATTACTTTTTCAACCTTGTTTTTTAGAGCTTGAAAAAAAACATTGCAACTTCCAATTACATTATGATTGAACGACGCCATAGGGTTATCTATACTGCGTGGAACAGAACCTAATGCTGCTAAATGGACTACCAAACTAACAGTGTTAGTAAGTTCATCGATTAGTTTTTCATCGGTAATTGAACCTTCAACAAACTTAAATCGAGGGTTAAATTCAAACTCTTCAATATTTTGCTTAAAACCTGTTGATAGATTATCTAAGCATATTATTTCAAACTCTGAGTTATCAAGTAAATATTCTATTAAATTTGAGCCTATAAAGCCTGCTCCTCCTGTTATTAATACCTTTTTATTCTTGTCCATTTAAGTCTGATTCTAACAACTTATCCAATTCATCTAGGTCCGAAAAACAAATATTATCCAATGAAGTATTAGGAATTGGAAAACCTTCTAAACCTGCCACATAACATAGAGACCTATACCCACATACCTGTCTCTCAAATAAAATTGTTGAGTAATATGAAATAGCTAACTCTACTTCCGCAAATGTATGATGGTTAGGTATATCAGATAAAATTAATTCAAAGTTAATTTTACCTAATTTTTCTTGGTAATATTTTTTGGTTTCTTCAATTATTTCACTATTTTTTTCCCTAGGATGAAGAAAAACTTTGATATTGATTTTTTTTTTTT
>Ga0206131_10007711_pt1 | contig 10734 bp, 11 predicted proteins | sample Helgoland_Spring_FD_148636 | JGI IMG/M metagenome (GOLD analysis project Ga0206131, IMG submission 148636) | Pelagic subsurface seawater microbial communities from Kabeltonne, Helgoland, North Sea - Helgoland_Spring_Bloom_20160517_1 | ecosystem: Environmental > Aquatic > Marine > Epipelagic ... | reverse complement strand
TCTGCTAAGTCAGCAGAGTACGCTGACTTAGCAGAGATATATACTACCGATAGCGAGTATAGTTTTGGTACAGTAGTTAAACTTGGCGGCGATGCTGAAATTACACAAACAACACAGTGTTGCGACACACAAGTATTTGGTGTTATTAGTGAAAATCCAGCATACTTAATGAATAGCACAGAAACAGGATTACCGGTTGCTCTTAGTGGTAGAATTAGTGTAAAAGTAGTAGGAGCAATACAAAAAGGACAGCGTATTGTGAGCAGTGACACACCAGGAGTAGCACAGGCAATTGATGACGCAGATATCAATAATGTTTTGGCAATAATTGGTCGTGCGTTAGAAAGTAGCAATAATACCAGCGAAAAGCTGATCGAGTGTGTAGTAGGTAAATTTTAATGCCGCAAAATAAAGAAGATATAAAAATGTCACAACCAAATGAAAACAGTGGAGTTCATATTGAAGGTCATATTAAGATATTTGATCCTGAGAGCAAAGAAGTGTTTATTGATAAAAGAAATGCTATTCATTTCGAAAACATGAGCGAAGCACTTGCTACCACATTAGCAAATAAAAGCAGTGGTTTTATCCACGAAATGCATTTTGGAAATGGCGGCACAAGTGTCGATCCCACAGGAGTTGTTTCATATTTGCCAGCTAATAGCACAGGTTCAGGTGCTGATCTTTATAATAAAACTTATTATAAAGTAGTCGACGACAACAGTTCGTTAAACTTGGATCCTAGCAGAAACAAAATCGAAGTAAGACATACACCGGGTTTGGTATATACTGATATACTAGTAAGTTGTTTGTTAGATTACGGCGAACCAAGTGGACAGCAAGCATTTGACAACACAACAAACTTTGACGATGATTTTGTGTTTGACGAACTAGGATTAAAAAGTTGGAATGGTAGCACAGTTGGAGAAGGTAAATTGCTAACACATGTTGTGTTTCATCCAGTGCAAAAATCATTAAACAGACTTATTCAAATTGACTATACAGTGAGAATCCAAACTTTAACCAACCTCGGAACAGTTTGATAAATAATAGCATATAATGTAGAGTGATAAATAACTTTATACCAGGAGAATTTCTAGATGGCCTATACGGTTAATAAAACAAGCGGCGCAGTACTTACAACTATTGCTGACGGTACAATTGATACAACAACAGATCTTACGCTAATCGGTAAAAATTACAGCGGTTATGGCGAAATTATTAACGAGAACTATGTAAAACTTCTCGAAAACTTCAGTAACACTAATCAGCCTAGTGCGCCAACAGAAGGACAGCTATGGTGGGATTCGTCTAACGACTTATTGAAAGTATATACTGGTAGTGCTTTCAAAGTTGTTAGCAGTTCGACTAGCAGCACCTCAGAACCAAGTAACCCAGTTGCTGGTGATCTTTGGTTCGACAGCGGCAACGAACAACTTCATGTATACAGCGGTACAGCATGGATTCTAGTAGGACCGTCGTCACCAGCTGGTGTTGGTACAAGTGGATCAATTGTTGAGTCAATTGACGATAACTTGGGTAGTAGTCATGTTGTAATTAAATTTTATACAAATGATGTAGTTGTTGCTATGGCAAGCAAAGATGCAACATTTACGCCAGGGGTAAACATCCCAGGCTTTGCTACTGTTGCGCCAGGTATTCAATTGACTACAGCGATAAGTGGCGCAACATTTAAAGGCAGTGCTACAAATGCTCAAACACTTGATAACCTAGACAGCACACAATTTTTACGTAGTGACAGTGCTGATACAACAACAGGCACACTAGCTGTTGCCAATGACAGCGGTATGAGCGTTGGTGTAGACAACGACTTAACACTTGAAGTAAGTGGCAATAGTACACTAATTAGCAATGCTACAGCAGACGGAGATTTGCTACTACGCATTAACAAGAGTGTTGGTGGCGTTACGTCAGCATTAACGGTTGATGGCGCAACAGGATATGTGAGTTTAGCAGTAAGCCCTGCCGCCGGCGACGACAGTTTGAAAGTTGCTACTACAGCTTGGGTTAGTGAGAACGCATTAATGACAGACGGTACTAGTACACTAAGCGGCGATCTATTGCCAACCGCAGATAGTACTAGCGACCTAGGTAGTACAACATTTAAATATGCTAATGTTTATGCTGACACACTAAACGGTACTGCCGTAGAAGCTCTTTATGCGGATTTGGCGGAACGTTTTGAAGCAGACGCCGCATATACACCAGGTACAGTAGTCGCAGTAGGTGGAACAGCAGAAATTACTGCGGTAACCGAAGAAGCCAGTGATACAGTGTTTGGAGTTGTAAGTGAACGAGCTGCCTACTTAATGAACAGCGGCGCAGGTGCGCAAGAAACACATCCAGCAATTGCTATGACAGGTCGTGTGCCTGTGAGAGTCATTGGAACAGTCCTTAAAGGACAAAGATTAATTTCAAGTAATATTCCAGGCGTAGCAAGAGCTGCGCAATACGGTGAAGCTACAGGCCTAAACACCGTTGGAAGAGCTCTCAAAGATAAGTATAATAAAGAAGAAGGCACAGTTTTGGCTGTGGTTAAGATTAACTAATTAGTTTAAAAAGGAAGTAAACATGGCGTATACCTCGGGTGATACAATTGAAGCCACTCACTATAATAATTTTGCTGCCAGCGTCAATGCTGTGTGGGGTTCAGGCACTGGTGATAGAGGCTATGGCCAAACAAGTACACTGAGCACGGTAGCAGCGGGTAACACAGTTACGGCAACACAATGGGCAACATTGATTTCAAGAATTGACAGCATGCGTAACCACCAAGCAGGAAGTGGTTCTAGCATTACACAGCCAACAACAGGCGACACTATCGAGGCAATTGCCGCAATTTCAACACAAATCGGAATTATTGACACAAATCGTTTAGACAACAACGATGGTGTAACAGCTCTAGCATCAGCAAACGCAAGCGGTGGTACAGGTTGGACAAGCAACGCAGTGCGTGAATGTTCATTTACATTTTCAAGTGCTAATGCTATGCGTTATTTCTTTAACGCAGGCGGTACAATCACATTCAATGCTATCAGTAGTAGCTTTAGCGGTAACACAAAAAGCAACAACTGGGATGCTATTGCTAATGCAGCATCAGCAACAGTTACTAACAGCACATTCTGGAACAACTTGAGTACAAGTAACTACACTATTACGTCAAATACAGGTTCGGGTGCTGACTATGGTAGCAACGTACTATACCTACAAGCTCGTCTAAACGCAGCACCAGGTTCGAGCACAGTAATTACACTACGTGGTTATTTTGTTGACGGCGCTGCTGACGGTTTTGACGATACAGTTTCGGGTACAGCACGTATTGACGCAAGTGCCAATGGTACTAACACAACATATGTTAGCAACGTTTGGGGAACACCTACTGCGGCAAACAATGTTACAGTAACACAATCATAATATTTGACAAACATCAAATTTGATGTTATAAAAGTAGTATGGTAGATGAAATTAAACAAAAAGCAAAGTCTGCGTGGGATCGCAGACTTTGTTATTTAAACTTAAAAGAAAAATTCCAAGATCATTTAACATTCGCACACAACGGCGGAATGTGGACTGCTGACAGAGAAACTATAGCATTTTTAACAGCTTTTCATGATGTTGAACAGATTATCATGGAGGACATTTATAATGTTCCTCGTCAGGTAAGCCCATCTGAGCTGCTAAAATTATGTAAAGAAAAGTATCAATTTGCTGCTAACAGTTGGGCAGTTGAATACAATAATATTTCAAGGACTCGACGTTCAGAAGATGTCTAAAGGCGTTTTAATAGTTGCTCTTAACAGCACAACAGATCAAAAAAACGAATTAGATTATATAAGATTAGCACAGATAAATGCTCGTCTTATAAGAAAACACTTGCGATTGCCTGTTGGTATTATTACTGATGTAGGAGCCGATGGGTTTGACGAATTTGTTTTTATGAGCAAAGCACCTGCAACCGATCGACATATAACACTAAACAATAAACATGAATCATATGCTTGGCACAACGATTATCGTCGGCAACTATTTCACTTTAGTCCTTTTGAAAAAACATTATTACTTGATGCTGATTACTTGATACAATCAGATCGTTTTCTGCAATGTTTTGATTTTGACGCCCCTTTTCAGATTATAAAAGACGTGCACGATCCTACTGGCCGCAATAGCTTTGACAAGTATAAAAGTTTACCTAATAGAACTATTCCGCAAAAATGGGCAACAGCTATATACTGGAATCGAGAAGCAAAAGAACACTTTGAATATGCTAACATGATAGCTGAAAACTATCAATATTATGCTCGTATTTTTGGTTTTAATCCAACACAGTATCGCAATGACATGGTGTTTAGTGTTGTTTCTCATATGCTTCCTAGTTATGATATTCCTTTTAAAATGTGGATGGCCAGCGCCGATTGTACAATTGACAGTGCCAACAACAAAGGCATTAAGATCAAATATGGCAATAATGTACAACGAATCGACAACGATATACACCTGTTAAATAAAGACATTATGCGTACAAGTAATCTTGATATGTTGGATAAGTGGAGTCTCGCTGATGATTAATATGGTCAAAGAGTATTCTGGTAATAGAGGATTTACTACTACAGTAGCACACAACGATACAGTAGATTACCTAGAGTTAGCTTACTTCCAAGCACTTACTATTAAAACAACACAAAAAAATGAAAACAACTATGCTATTATTGCCGACCAGGAAACTATAGATCGAATCGAAGATAAACATCGCAAAGTGTTTGATGTAGTTGTTAAGTTGCCTGGAAAGTGGAATTTTGCTCGCGAATGGGAAGTTCGTAACCTTAGTCCTTGGAAGCGCACAGTTAAACTTGATAGTGATTTGTTTTTTATAAATGACATTTCAAATTGGTGGGATAGCTTTGAGAAATGGAAAATACTGTTAACTACTGAAGTTGAAAACTATCGTGGAGAAAAAATAACAAGTCGCTGGCATAGAGAATTGTTTGACAATAATCATATGCCTGATATCTATACTGCTTTTTATTACTTTCGAGACGGTGTTGAAAGTGCAGAGTTTTTTGAACTATGTGAAGAAATAAGCAATAACTGGGATTGGTTTGCCAGTGAGTTTTTGGTTAAAAACGACAACCCGATACCCAGAGATGACGAAATCTTTTCTATTGCTGCCGCTATATATGGAGTTGAAAAATGCACATTGCCCAATGGTAGATTCCCTCGCTTTGTACACTTTAGAGAAGCGTTAAATGATCTACCAATTAGCACGCCGTGGCACAAGCAACTGTATATTGAACAATATAATCAGACTTGGATAGGACATTATCCTCAGAGATTACCGATACACTACATTGATAAGTCTTTTGTAACAACAGAATTGATTGAAAGATATGAACGAAACTACCGAGAACTTTTTTAAAGTATACGATAACTGGAAACCTGTTGATCCTCCGGAGGTTGTTTTTCGTTTAGTCTATGACGAAAAAACCAGCAAAGCTTTGGACTTAACTATACATGAAACAGACCTTACACATATTATTATAACACGAAACGAAGCCGATCAGTATCCTCATTTGGATCCCAGGGCATATGTAGTAGATGGTAAACTTGAGTGGAAAATTAAAAAAATAAATATCAATGAACAACCTAATACTTTGCTAGTTAGTGCTAGCGACAATGGAGATATAGTCACTGATTACAATATGTTAATTATTGACAATAACGGAAACCAACGGTGGACTCATGAGTGAATTAATCGATATTGCAGAATTAGACTGCATTTACCTAACATACGACGAACCAAAAGCTGAAGAATTTTGGGCTATTATTAGCGCACAAGTTCCCTGGGCAAAGCATGTACACGGTGTAAAGGGAAGCGATGCTGCTCACAAAGCCGCAGCCGAAGCCAGCGACACTGATCGATTTGTACTAATCGATGGCGATAATTTACCAGACTGGAACTTTTTCAATCAAGTTTTGCGTATTAACGGCGAAAACCAAAACGCAGTGTTTCGTTGGCGTGCTAGAAATTTTATAAACGGGCTAAAGTATGGCAACGGAGGCATGAGTTGCTGGACAAAAGACTTTGTAATGAACATGCAAACACACGAAGCAAGCGACGGCACTGACGAAAACAATGTTGAATTTTGTTTTGATCCAATGTACTGGGCAATGCATGATACATGGAGCACAACATATCCAAATGGTAGTGCTAAACATGCATGGCGTGCCGGTTTCCGAGAAGGCGTTAAAATGTGCCTTGACAGAGGCGCAAAACCTAGTTTAGCTGAGTTTGAAGAACGTGTACACAATCAAAACATGAACCACTTGGTTGTATGGCAAACTGTCGGTGCTGATGTTGAACATGGTGATTGGGCAATTTACGGAGCACGACTTGGTACACATCTAACAATGATCGAAGGTTGGGATCACACACAAGTACAAGACTTTGAAGCACTGGAAAATCTTTGGGAACAACACAAAGATTTAACACCAGCTGACGAAAGTGCTACACTAGGCGAAGAACTAAAAAGAAAACTCAGTTTGCCTATAGTTAATATGGATGCTGCGAGCAGCAAGTTTTTTAAAGATCATCAAAGTCGACGTCCTAACTTTGATGTTATGTTGCGTGAAGGATTTGAGCGTAAGTTTATAAAAGAAAACGAAGTCGACGATGAGTGATTATTTAAACGATGCCGAAAAAGCAAAACAAGCATTAGACAAGGTAAGTCCAACTATGTGTTTGGCAAAATGGAAACAAGTTAGTTTTCACTTGCCCACTGGTTTAAACAACAGTTGCTATCACCCACCTCTTCATAAAATAGATGCTGAAGCCATAAAAACAAATCCAAGTGCGCTACACAACACTGAACAAAAAAAGCAACAACGTAAAAAGATGATCGAGGGTGAGCGCCCAAGTGAATGTAGTTATTGCTGGAATATCGAAGATACAGGCAACATGAGCGACCGTCACTATCGAAGCGGCGAGCCGTGGGCTATGGACAAGTACGACGAAGTTGTAAGTGCTGGCTGGGAAGGCAATGTGAATCCTAGTTATGTTGAAGTTAACTTCAGTAATGCGTGTAACCTTGCTTGTACATACTGCAGTCCACAGTTTAGCAGTACATGGGCAGCGCAAACAGAAAAGTTTGGTGAATATCCAACTACTGTTCCGCACAATGCACCTGAACATTTTGCTGGTACTATTATTCCTAATAGAGATTATAATCCTTATGTTGAAGCGTTTTGGAAATGGTGGCCCGACCTATACCCCGAACTAAAACATTTTAGAATGACTGGCGGTGAGCCAATGATGGATAAAAACACCTATCGTGTGTTTGATTACATATTAGAAAATCCCAAGCCCGATTTACATATTAATACAACCAGCAACTTTAGCGTAGAACCAAAACTGTTTGAAAAGTATCTAGACTATGCTAAACGTTTGTGCAATGAAGAAACAATTGAACATTTCATGCAGTTTGTAAGTGTAGACACATGGGGCAAGCAAGCAGAATATATTAGACCCGGCCTTGAATTTGAAAGACTTCAAAAGAATGTTGAAAGATTTTTAACCGAAATACCTGGACGTAACAGTGTTACATTTATTATTACAATGAACAATCTATGTATACCCGGTATACAGGAATTTTTAAACTGGGTAATTAAACTTAGAGCAAAGCATAGCACTACATATCAACGTGTATGGTTTGATACTCCGTTACTAAGACAACCACAGTGGCAGAGTTTACAAGTTATGCCAGAGAGTTATGCCTGGCAGCTAGAGCAAGTGTTAGCGTGGATGGAAGGTCATGAGATTAACGAAGACGTACATGAGTTTGTGGGATTTAAAGACTTTGAAATTAACAAAATGCGTAGGGACATTGCTTGGATGCGCAGCAAGCATCCTAACTTGGACGTTAAACGTAATATGATTGATTTTTATCGTTTCTTTATTGAACATGATCATAGACACAAAACAGTATTCACTGATGTATTTCCGGAGATGACAGACTTTTGGGCAGAGTGCAAGTACTATGCTGAATCAGTATAAGTGGCCTATGTGGCACTGGCATTTTGAAGCCAGCAGCATATGTACACTCAAGTGCCATCGTTGTCCTAGAACTGAACTTCCAAGTACACTAGTACAAAAACAATTACGACTAGACTTCTTTGAAAACAATTTCAACTTACCAGAACAAATTAAAAAAATTACTTTCTGTGGCGACGACGGTGATCCTATATACGCAAAAGACTTGATTGATATTGTGGCTTTCTTCAAACAGAATAATCCACAAGTAAGTGTAACAATTATAACAAACGGCAGTTATAAAGACGACATATGGTGGACACAACTTGGTAAAGTTCTCAACAGTCAAGACGAAGTAAAGTTTAGTTTAGATGGATGGGATCAAGAATCCAACAGTAAGTATCGTGTTAACTGCGATTGGAAAAGTATTGAAAGCGGAGCCAAAGCATTACGAAAATCCAGCACAGCTATAATTGGCTGGGATGCTATTGCTTTCGGATTCAATGAACAGCATATTGATCATATGAAAAGTCTAGCGCAACAATGGGGATTCGATAGATTTCAATTAACCAAGAGTACAAAGTTTGGTAGTAAGTATGCTCATTACAATGACGAAATAAACAGTGTACTAGAACCTTCCGCAGAGTTTATTCCCAACGGGCATAGGTTTGAAAGAGATATTACTATGCTAACCAATAGACACATTGATAGCAGCGAAATAATGGCAGCAAACCTAGCACACTTTGAATACACCAAACAAGCATATAGTAACACTGCTACAGTACCATTGTGTTTTATTGGCACCAAAGGAATGTTTGTAAACAGCCAAGGTTACTTTATTCCCTGTTGCTGGATTGGCAATAGATATAATCATAATGGTATACAACAATTTCTCAAAGATGAATTCAATATCAAACAACAAGGATTAGAAAGTGTACTAAACAACCAGTACTGGAAAGATTTTATTGCTGAGTTTGATCGTACAAAAGAATGCAATGAAAAGTGCGCAGCACCATTAGTAACACAAGAGTATGCTACTAGCTGGTAAAAGGAAATAACATGTATTGTCCATATATTGAAAAAGGTTTAACCATTGAAAACGATGGCATGATGGTGCCTTGTTGTGTGTTTACCGATGACTTGGATTTAAACATAAGAAAAAATACCATCAAAGAATACTTTGCTAGTGAACAGTATGAACAATTAAATCAACAGTTTGATAATAACATATGGCCCAAGGGCTGTGCTAGTTGTGAAGTAGCAGAAAAGAACAAACAATTGAGTCTGAGGCAAAACGCACTACCACAAAAAGATCTGTACAGTAAACAATTTATAGACTTGACAATCGGTAACGAATGTAATAGTGATTGTGTTATGTGTGTTCCTGAAAACAGTAGTAAAATACTTTCAAGAATTCGGCAACACGGCACACCTGAAGATGTAGAATACACACTGGACTTTGATAAAAACGATTGGATCAATGATGACAGTTTGTGGCAGAGTCTAGAAGAAAATATCAATGACATTGGTTGTTTGAAGTTTCTTGGCGGTGAGCCTTTCTTGAATAAAAATATATGGAAACAACTTAACCGTCCTGGCATACAGAAGCACAAACAAAATATCAACTTAATGGTAACAACCAATGCTAGTATCCTGCCCAGTGAAAAAATGGAAGAGTTACAGGGCTGGCGCTCGTTGTTAATAAATGCCAGTATAGATGCTAGCGGTAAACAGTTTGAATGGATACGCCAAGGATTAGATTGGAAAACAGTTAGTAGCAATGTTCAGAAAATAAATTCCTTGCAAAATAGTATCGTTTCTGTTAGTCTAGTAGTAAGTGTATACTCTATTGCCAATGTACACCATATGTTAGAGTGGGTAAATAGAAACGATTGCTTGGTATATTTTAACATGTTAGAGAAGCCTCCTGTGATGTCAATTAACCGAGCACCAGTAGAAATATTAGAACAAACACTTTTGAGACTTAAAGGATTAAAAATGAACAAAGTTCAAAATCAAATTCAGCTTGCTAGTTTGAAAAACTTTATTAAAAAAAGTATTGCGGAAAATCGATACAACCCAACAATGTTGAATAGAATGACTGATTACTACAATCGTCATCGTACACACACAATGAATACACAAACACTTGAAGTAGAATAATGAATAGAACAGATAAAGAATTTAAAGATTACTTGGGAACATACAGTGATAGTTTCTGTGGAGCGAAGTGGTATAATGCTACAGTATGGTTAGGCAGTGGCATGACCACTAGTTGCCACCATCCGTTGCCGCACAAGATTGACCCAGAAGCAGTAAAGCTCAATCCCAAGTTATTACACAATACTCCAGAAAAGAAAAGACAGCGTTCGCAAATGAAATGTGGTGAACGTCCTAGTGGTTGTGAGTATTGCTGGAAAATTGAGGACATGGGCAAAGAGTTTATTAGTGACAGAGTTTATAAAAGTAATATTTACAGTGATGAAGAACTAACAGCAGCATACAATACTCCAACAGAAGACGATGTTGATTTGCGTACACTAGAAATTGCTTTTGACAGAACTTGTAATTTTGCCTGTAGCTATTGTAACCCTGCGTTTAGTAGCACTTGGGTTAAAGACCTAAAGCAACATGGCGGTTACGAGGGCTTAATCAGTGACGGACGCAATCACTTTACACATACACATCCA
>Ga0206131_10007709_pt1 | contig 10734 bp, 22 predicted proteins | sample Helgoland_Spring_FD_148636 | JGI IMG/M metagenome (GOLD analysis project Ga0206131, IMG submission 148636) | Pelagic subsurface seawater microbial communities from Kabeltonne, Helgoland, North Sea - Helgoland_Spring_Bloom_20160517_1 | ecosystem: Environmental > Aquatic > Marine > Epipelagic ... | reverse complement strand
ATCTGTGTGACATCTCCAAGATGTATTGTGTTAGGAAAGTTTTTCTTTGCTATCTGTATAGCATAATTGTCAATCTCTGATGCATAGTAGTTGTCTACTTTTACATCAAGATTCTTGAGGGCTATCTGTCCACAGGACATGCCATCGAATAAACTTAATACATTCATTGTATTTCTATGTTTTGTTCGTTAAAAATTTTACCATAGTCAGCTTGAGCCGCCCATGACCTAGCTTCATCAATACTATTAGTGTATTCGGTTTCAGCAAAATCACCCATCTTAATGAACTCATTGTTAAACCAAACGTTTGTGTTCCAATAAAGATGAACTTTTAATTTCATTTGTTTCATTTATTGTTTATTTAAATTATCCCAAAAGGGAGCCGTCTTTCCGTGCTGTCAGTCTTGCTGTAATTTACAAGTTTATGAAAGAATACTCTAGTAAGTCTTGCGTTAACTATTTCTAGCATTACAGCGACCTACATTAGCGACAACTAAGGATTTCTATTTCCTACTGAGCATTAATTTTTGTAAAAGTAAATAAAAGTTAAATAATTTGCAAATAAAAGTTAAATAATTTGCAAATAAATATATTTAGATATGGTATCATGCCCATAAAGATATGGTACCATGCCGAAAATGGGCATTTTTAGCCCATAATGGGCAGATAGTTTGATTTGTTTGATTAAAATCAAACTTTTATTAGAAGAAAAAGTTGGGCTTTTGCCCAACTATGCCCAACTTTCCCAACTTTTATATTAAAAAAATACTTATGAGTGTGAACAATCTTACACAAGATTAGCTACAGCTTCTTCAAGGGTATCTCCTAAGTACTCGTGAAGGCTATAGTACGCATAGAATCCTTTAGGAAATGTACCCTCTCCATTAGTGTAATCATGTTCCAAATATACAATATCATCATTAGTGTTTTTTGGAATCTCCCATACCCAAGGTGGCGTGTCCCAATCTATGTAAGATGACACCTCGCCATCTACGTAATCTATCTCTGCACCGTATCCCTGTTCTTCTTCCCAAGATAAATGGAATGATGGTATGTCTTTAAGAAGCATGGTCAGGATCTTATCACTCACTGGTCCCCATGCTGTTGTGTATCTGTATACACCGTCATCATGTTCTCCTTCGTAGCACCCCCATTTTGTTCCCCAATTATGACTAGCCCAATCATACCAATTGTCATAACCATATTGCTTTTTGTATCTTCTTTGCATAACCTTAGTTATACCCCTCTGCCCCATTTTGTGTTGAGATGCTGTTATAATTTTACATGGAGACGAGCTCTTCTCTAACTCTAAAGGCATTGGCTTGTAGTACCTACATAATCCTACCTTAGATATTTCTTCTAACTTATCGATATACTTTTCTTCAACCGATATAATACTGTAAACGTGGTTTGGCATATTTATTTAATTTTATTTTCATTTTTATTGTACTCATCACAAAACTTTTCTGCCTCCTCTTCGGTGGCAAAGTAGTTCCAGTCTGTTCCACTTTCAATAAAGTTATCTTTAGTGTCATATACATCTAAAACTACACCATAAGGTCTGTCTTCATAATGTTCATCCCCAACCATATCATAGTCAGGTACTCGTACTGCTTTTAAAATTGTTTTCATAAGTTTCCTCCTATTTTTAATTCGTTACATTCGTATCTCCACTCGGAGTCTTGGTCTTGATCTGTCCAATCCCCACTATCCATTCCAAGTCCGAAGATGAATTCAGACTCGTTTATCTTGTGGTCTATGTCATCAACCCAAAGGTCTTCGTTGTCGTGTAAATAATCATTGATGTGTTCATCATAATAATTTTCTACACCATCTTTATCATTCCAATCGTTAGGTATTTCAATCTCTAACTCTGCTGTTTTGTAGTATACACTACGTTGTAAAATTCTTACTTTCATATTTCTTATTGTTTTATTGTTTGACTTACCAAGATGACTGATAATAAAAATCGCCACTTGATTTTGTGTTTTTATAAAGCTCTAATTCTTTGGTTAGATTCTTTACTGTATCAGCAAGGTCTATAAAGTACCAATCATCTGCCTCTTGACTTCCGAAGAAGAACCCTGTTTGTGGTGGAAGCAAAGTTGTGTCTTTTGTTTCAACAACCTTAGAGCATAGGTCTACAAGCTCTTGTAGCTTTTCTTCCCCTACCCAATACTCTTTACAGTCGTCTACACCCTCTTGTACATTTTGTACAAACCAGGCGTGAATAGCATTTGCTTTTCTCCAATACATTACCTGTTCAATGACTTCAGATATTCTACTGTTGTCAATGTCTTCTCTTGGCTTTCCTCCACGATTAACTATTACTTCGTGTTGGTTCTCTGGTTTTTGGTGGTCCCACCTTTTTACGTATGTCCTCTTGGACAGGTACATGTCTAATCCCATAATTTATTTGTTTTTATTTAAGTTAAACGCTTTTTTAATTACACTACCTCCATACAAAGAGGCTAATTCTTCTGCCTCTTGTCTGTCTTTTGCGTGTATATAGAATATTTCATTATTTTCTATACATTGATAAGTTTTAATTTTTGACATAATTTAATTGTTTTTTTGTGCATATTCCCACACCTCTGTGTGTATTGCATCATCTACGTAGTCCCAATAGAAATCCGTGATGTCCATACCGTTTAGCTCGACACTAGTTATTTCCATGTCCGCCTCAGGTGGTTGTTCGTATGTGCCACTATTATAATAGTAAGTATAATCTATACTTAATGTATAATGGTCTTGTTCAACAATGTAAGTTCCTTTTGTGTTTACATTCATAGCTCTATCTCGTTATTAGTTAGTCCCTCGATTAGTGCCTTGCGATTAAGGTGGTCTGCTCTTTTCCAAGCCTCTGTAAACGTGCCTCTGCAAACGGCAGTCATAAAGCTTCCTAACCCATCTACAAGTTGCTCCTTGCGTTCTATGGATGCAACCTCCTCGATGAGAGTGTGAGCAGTTCCACAACAAGAGCCGTTGTCAGAATAGTTAGCGATTGCTACAAGCATTGTGTAGTTCTTGTAGGTGATTCCTTCTGGTAGATATCCTTGTGGAAATCCACTTCTTAATTTGATTTTTGTACTCATAATTATAATTTTAAAGTGTGTAAATAATATGATGGTTCTCCTTACTTGGTATGTCTTCGTACAAGGCTGCGCCTCCATCGTTACCTTCATCGTCCTTTTGCAATATGATATAGCTTTCATCTGTGAATACTATAATCAATGGACGGCTGTACCAACCAAATTGATCGGCTTCTTCTCTTGTCATGTATCTACATGAGTCAATCTTTTTACCTCTTAAAAGTTTATCGAACTTTGAAGAGTGTGCTTCATCTTTTGTTTGCATAATTTATAATTATTAATGATTAAATTGTTTCTTTTATTGTATTCATACATTGTAGGCAGTAAAACTCATTGTCCCACTCATCCCATACTGATTCAGGTGAATCACAATTACATTCATAATCCTCATTATAATGCCCATCCCATTCATCGAATGTAGATAGAGGCTTGTACTCTTGAGTGTATGTTTTGTGGTGTACGCCTGAGTCTTCTCTGTCATTGAAGTACACGGATGCACTAAGAACTGTTCCGTCTTTAGTGTCTACCTCAATCTTTTCTCTGTAGTACCAATCAGGATGTCCTTCTAATCCATCAATCATTCCAAGAGTCACATCATCTACTAAGAATAAATCTACGTCTACATAGTGACCAACCCCTGGTTTGTTAAGTAGAAACGGCAGTCCTTCTATGAGTAACGGATACTTTTCCATAGTCATACCCGGTCCTACATACTTAGACTGTGTAAGGTAGTTATGGTAGTTGCTGTAATCTTTCTTAAGCGTACCATACACAGCGATTAAGTGCTTTCCCAACACATTCTTTTTGCTATACATAATCTTGTTTTTAGTAATCCAATCAGACTCATTGTATACTTCATAGGTCTTTTTCTTTAGATTAGCAGTAACAAACCTACAGTCACTCATCTCTAGAACCTCAGCCCATCTACGTTTAGGTATGTCTGAAAGTATCTCTGCCATATGTTGTGTATCTGTCTTCTTCTTACTACCCAAGTTCCATACTGTACCATTCTGAAATAGCATCTCGTTCTTGTTGATGTTGAACGGATGGCAATTGGCTTTGTTGACTGCGCCAACTGTAGCGTATCTGAAGTGTGCAATGAATGGTCTCTCTGTTTTTAGTATCATGAAATCATTGCTGTCATGATATGTAACTTTCCACTTGTCTAGCCACAACACACCCAGTCCATGTGGATTGATAGATGCCGAAGCAACTAATGTGTTTGTACTAATAACTTTCTTGTTGTCTTTAATAATAATAACGCACATAATTAATCGTTTTGTTTTGGGTTAATGAATTGTTCTATGTTTGGTGATACTTCTTCTGATGCTAGGTACTTCCTGAAGTCTTGAGCATATGAGTACACCATATTTACTTTGTCTAAGTTTCCTTCATACATCTTAAGAAGTATAGGTCTTACCTTTATACAAAAGTCCTCGAAGCTCGTCTCTTCTTTGAATGTATAGTAAAACATACTGTACATGAAGTCATATCTAAGTTGAAGTTGTTTGACATTCTTTACTCTTGAAGGTATACGAAACTCAATCTTTTTGCTACTCTTTACATTTACAGGAGAATACTTTGCATTGTTCTCTTTCTTCACTGGTTTGTTGTTGGAGCAGTACGATCGCTTGAGTCTGTATCTGTATAAAGCATAAAGCAATGATAGTTTTGGTTTAATTGCATTGACTACGTCATACGCATCTCCATCAAACAAACCTCTATTTACAGATACTGTTATATGTCCGCCACAAGTTATATCTGTATCACTATTAATGATACATGATGCGTCATTCATCATATCGAATACCTCTTTTCTCCACTTACTTCTTGGTGGAGATAGAGGAAATATATGAGATACAGCCTCGACTCCACAGCTTGAATCTGTTTCAAATCCTGCAAAGAATGAAAACTCTCCAACATCATCTCCTTGGTCACTAGCCGTACCGTAATCATCTGTGTCAAACTCTGTCTTCTCTACTTCAAAGCCAATGCTGAAGTCACTCTTTAGCCATAGGCTGTTGTGGTTTTCAATAAATCGTGATGATGAATGATAAGAATTGATTACGTCATTGCCTCCACCACAATTTGATTCATCATAGTAAGAACATTCATCATTTTCACAATAGTGAGCATCGTAGTCATGAACATATGCTTCTATATCCTCACAGTAAACGGCATCATCTGAATATAGCCATTGGTCTGATGCACGCCCACGTTCTACCCAAACATAGTAGTCTGAGTTAGCGAATGATTCTTCATGCCCTACTGCGCCACAATGAGACTCTACAGAGTCTTCGTTGTCGCTGAAATGAACTTCATTCACTTCACACCACCAACTCTCATCATGATGATGATAGTCATCTGTGTCCTCGCAGTAGTTGTAATGGTCATCCCGATAATCTTTAGACATGATTTCCCCGTCTGCACAGGTAACCTTGTCGTCTTTGTCTATCCACTGGCCCATTACTTCAGACCATACGCATAGACTTTGCAATAGTTCCACACCTTGGTCGGTGGTAACCATTTCATCTTGTGTTTCAATCATTTTAATAAAATTTAATTATGCCTACTGTTTAGGGTTTCGGCTCGTCCCTTTGTTCATTCACTCGTTCACACTCATCTTTGATTTTTACGATTAGTGTATATGTAGTATTTGAAGTCTCCTAAATCATCATCCCATTTACCTATCCTAACAGACTTTATGTTTTCGTATTCAACAACAGTAAGCTCACGAAAAAACCAACACATTATTTTAGAGTACCCAAACTCCTCTACTCTGTGCCAAGCAGTATCTTCATTTATATCGTCTTCGGTAACCCACATATCTTGCTCGTTGTCATTTAGCACTTGGCTGTAAAATGTGCCAACCATGTCGACACCATCAATAATTAATTCTTTTGCTTTCATATTTACTTGCTTCTAATTAGTTCTATTGTTGAAACTCCACTATTAATAACCTTAATGATTTTATCCCATTCGCCCTCCTCTGCCATCCAGCATAAGTCATCAGAAGTTGCCTTGAATCCTCCACCTGTTGCACCACATCCGAACTGATAGTTGCTCATTGAGTTACCCATTCCACTAGGCAATACTGCCCATACTTTCCAAAAGTCCTCTGTCTTTAGGAATTTAATCTCTGAACGATTGTCGCACATGCAATCAACCATTTTCATCGTCACTCTTGACGGATTGTCCACTACTTTTAAGGCAGGTGGATTTTGCCTAATTTCCCTGTACTTGCTCATAATTCTCTGTTTTATATGTTACTTGTTTAAATTCTAAATGTTCTTCATCTATTACGTAGATGTACTCACTCCAATCCAATACTCGTCCATCTTCATCGATAGATTTGCATACGTAATACTTAGGTTCTTTTAGGATTATGTTTTCTCTCTTGCCTGATTCTGTGTCTCCTTGAGTAAACAATGCTCCCTTTACTTTAATAACAAAGACTGTGTCTCCCTCTGTTATGTATCCGAACTTACTGCGTTTTACAGTTGCTTCTAATAAAAAATAGTGTCTCATAAATTATTTATATTAAACTTGGTTTTGTTTTGTATTGTTCTTTTACCCAACTATATTCTTTGTCGGTGTTGTATACAAGAAGCCCTCTCCACTTACTTCCCATGTCAATCTCTGACTCCCATAAGAAAAATGTGGCTATTCTGTCGTTTATAATGAACTCGTACTCCCCTGGACTATCTATATTGGGGTTTCTACTGAACGAGAATATATCATAATCTAATTCAGTTTCAATTTCTCCATGAGCATAAGTTCCCTTGAACCTAAGCTCATCTTGATATTCATCGTCATGCACAGGATAAATATCGATTCTGTATGCGTCTAACTTTCTATTCATCTTAAATTGTATTTAAGTTTTACTTTTTCCCACCACGTCATATGCGTGTACTCTTCTTCTGTGTAAATGTGCACTCTACCTCTGTTGTCGATTAGTGAATGCAGTCCTGTTGGTAATACTTTGTGTATCATATGATTCTTACTGATGATTTCTGTTTATTTAAAGAAGTTATTGATTCTGTCCATGTACACTATTATTGCTAGTAGTAATACATTTAATGCTAACGTAATTGCGACAAACTGAATATGTCCAGTTGAAAAGGATTCAAATCCTTTGTACATTATCTCACATAAATGTAGCATAACAATCATGGTGTAAGACATGACTAAATAAAATGATAATTTTCTCATAATTATTAATATTTAATATGTTTAACATAGTAATCTTCCAACTCCTCTAAAGTGATTATTTTAGATTTATAATTAGAGTCTTGAGTCGTCAAGTAATTATCTATCCTTATTACGTTATCTCCTGCTACCCATTCCATCATGTCGAAATGGTCAACCATAAACAACCTATTCATCATACCTATTTTGTGATGCGGTTTGTCAAAGATTATCTTCGACGCTTTTCTAAATACTTTTAATTTTTTTGATGTAAACATTGCTATTGGTTTTAAAATTAATAGATTTCTATTCCTGCGTAAAAGTGTCCTTGGTCTGGACAGTCTAATAGCAACTTGTCCTCCCACTCTCTACTCTTATCTCTTACTAGGTTTGGATACTTCATTCCTCGAATAGGTTTGAAGAATATATCTATACCTTTGTCTCTTCCCTCGAATCCGTTCATCTCTGCTAACAGTTCGTAAATGTCCTTGCCTCCGAAGTCTCCATATCCTTCGTATGCACTCTCTTGCCACACATTACCTTTGTCGTCTTTCATGTAGACTGTGAATGTTGGTCTGTCGTCTTGCCACTTGTTTGGCACACTCTCATGTGTGTCTGTGGTCATAAAGCTAAATACTCCCATATATAATTATTTATTGATTACTTGTTCACTTGCTTCGTTCACACTCATCCTTCTGAATTCTCTTCGGATGTTGTTCTCCACTTGTTCGAACTTGTGGATTTTCTTTGCTTCGGTCCAGGAGCAGTCATTTTCTTTCATGATTTGCTCTATGACTTCTCCGTACTTCTTTCTGAGCTTTGCGTCTTGCTCGATTAATTGTGTAAGTTTCCCTACTCTAATTCTAGGTCTTGTTCCCATTGTGTATTTGTGTTTAAAAGGTTAGATAATAATTTTACTTTTGCGATTACTTTGTTTAATTCTTCCATTTGTGTTATAATTTAGAAGAGGCATAGGGAGTCGAACCCCATGCCTCGATTTTTTTTTACAGCCATTTTGCTGTCTTCATTGTATAAGAACTTTCATTCTTTCCATATTGTAACTTCTTCTATTCGTGTTACTACCTACATTTTTTTTCATCTTACATATTACAAACTCCACGATATAAAAAGGATTTAAAAATGTAGAAATTCCCTCGCGGATCTGTTCGCATATGTGCATAGCTTGTCCCGTAAGACCGAAATCTCTATGCTATATGATGCACTCTGTACGTGTTGCTAGGACGTACCTTTCCCATATGAATATTTATTTATAGTGCGCTATATTGAAATACCTTAGATTGTACGTGTCAATCTTTGCTAAACTATTATACTATGTTTGTTCGTTCGCTTTTCATGTGGTGGCAAACTGGCGCACCGAATGGAACGGACGTAATGTAATACGTCACTTTATACCTTAGTTTAGGTTTTGGTATTTTCAAAATGTCAAGGAACTGAGACTATCGGTATTAAAATGAGACATTGCTACAAATTAATTTTTTTCCGTTGCGCCATACGGTCGCGATATAGAATATTGAAATTTTAGTTTAAAGCCTTTGCACCAACGTCAAGGTATTCCAATAAGCAAAGGAAAGCAGTTTTTAAACTTGCTTAGGTTTTGGCAATTACTTGCTTAATTCATCTTTGGCAATTCTACCAACGGTTTGCAATATTAACCAATAAGAGAATTTCATTTTAGGTTCGCCTTTAATGAATTCAGCACCTTTGCTTTTGTCTTCATTTGCGTTTTTGAATAGTTCTCTTTCACTTGCAAATTTTACGATATTGCGTATATTAGTTACTTTGCCAAAGGTTACATTGGTACCTTTGTTTTTATTGTAGTGCGCTATATACTCGTTCAAACCTTTTTCGCCTTTGCCTTTTGCATAACGAACAAGACCCGACATTGAGAATGTTTCTTTTTTCCATTCGTTGTTTAATGCGCTTTTTAAGATAACAGACTCAGACTTTTTTGCAGTCTTTTTTACTAAAACTTTTGCAGTTTTTTTAGTTACTACTTTTTTACTAGTTGACTTTTTTACTGAATTTTTCATTTTTAATATAATTTAATTAAGTAACATTTCATTAGTTCAATGCTACGATGCAAATATATAAATTAATAATTGAATAAAGCAAATAATTATGCAAATAAATTTAGATCTTTTAATGGATTTTTTTTTAAAGTATTGATTTTTAGATAGTTAGCTATAAAAGTTTTTTTGATTTTTTTTTATGCTAAATACTGGATTTTGATTTTTTTGGTATTATTTTAGTTAAGTTATTTTAAAAAATAGGACAAAGATAACCTTGCATTTTATCATGTTAAACAAACATAAAACGACAAAACAAAGGTATAACGGTGCAAAGGCGCAAAGGTTATAAGGCGCAAAGATGCAGTTTAAAAAAGCTAAAAAAATTGATAAAAAACGGGAAAAAATAGCACCCCCCTAGCGAAAAAAAAGATCACTTCCCCTGGGCGGATCCGCGCGTATATTATATTATTACCCAACACCTCTAAATGTGTGATGTATTTTTTTGTATCTTTACTATCTAAATAAAAAGTCATGGGTATAAATAAATCTATAATGCAAAAACATTTGCAAGACAGAAACAGACACGAGTTAATAGCTGGTAATCAATATTACGAAATGGGTATTTCAAAGTTTGCTAAAATGCGTAAAGCAAATAAGCAAAGAACATCTGTTCAAGATATCGCAGACGGCATAGAATTGGCTGAACGTAGAAAAAATATATCATCAATTTTTAGAAAATAACTTTCTTCCCAAAGTTATATTTTGTGTTTCAAAAGAGATAGGCTTTTAGTTTGTCTCTTTTTTTTGTACAAAAACATGACGACTTTCTATAAAAACATGATTACTTATGCTTTCTTTTTTTTCTTAACTTATTGATTATTAGTATTTATGTTAACTATGTTAACTTTTATTCTATTTTATATAAAAAATAAAAAATAATAATATATAAAACACTATATAGAGAAGTAGGAACACCAACTCGTCATACAACATATACCAAAAAGTATTACATTTGTGTAAATCAAATTAAATTAAAATTAAATGAATCCAAAAGAATTACACTTCGATCAAGAAGGTAGGGATAAGTTGTTAAAAGGAATTACTTTATTATCCAAAGCAGTAAAAAGTACACTTGGACCATCAGGTCATACTGCAATGCTTGAATCACCAAACCATACTAAAGGAATGACCATCACAAAGGACGGTGTGACTGTTGCAAAAAACTTTAATATAGATGACCCTGTTGCAAACATGGCTGTTAATTTAATGAAAGAGGCCGCTGAGAATACTGCCATAACAGCTGGTGACGGAACTACTACTGCGATAGTTTTGACAGAGGCCATTATAAAGAACGGCATGCTGTACATGGAAGAGCACCCTGATACAAATGTTCATGATTTGATTAAGATTATTAAATCAGATAGT
>Ga0206131_10007707_pt1 | contig 10735 bp, 10 predicted proteins | sample Helgoland_Spring_FD_148636 | JGI IMG/M metagenome (GOLD analysis project Ga0206131, IMG submission 148636) | Pelagic subsurface seawater microbial communities from Kabeltonne, Helgoland, North Sea - Helgoland_Spring_Bloom_20160517_1 | ecosystem: Environmental > Aquatic > Marine > Epipelagic ... | reverse complement strand
ACAACAAACCCCTGAAAAATGCGGTTACTGAGAACAGTTTTTAGATCGCGCCAGCCCCATGGTTACCGACCGATATCAACTATCCCATCGGATAGCGAATCTCGGTCGTGACCTTATCAATCTCAGTCATGACCTCGGCACTCAAAACAACCTCGGCCGCGGCAAAAATATCATCCAATTGATCAACCCGAGTGGCACCGACAATGGTGGAGGCGACAAAATCATGTTGCTTGCTCCAGGCCGTTGCCAGAGTCACCGGCGCCAGACCGGCTCGCTGGGCAATGTCCATAAAACGCGCAGTTGAGGCTAAGGTTTTGGCGTTAATGAATCGGCCTGCCATGGCCGCCTGGCGGCCACCCATCGCGAGATACTTGGAAAACCGCGCCCCTTCGGGTCGTTGTTCTTCGAGATACTTACCAGACAGGACACCACCCGCAAGCGGTGAATAGGGTATCAGGCTGACATTTTCCTGCCTGCAGGCCTGGGCCAACTCATCTTCAAATCGGCGATTATTAAGGCTGAAATTATTCTGGATAGTTTCATAGCGCGCATAACCGTGCATCTCCGACACCATCAAGCTCTTAGTCAAACCCCAGGTGGTTTCATTGCTGCAACCTAGCACACGAACCTTACCGGACTGTACCAACTCGTCCAGCGCCGCCATGACCTCATCGTAGGCTACACCATGATCTGGCCAATGGGTCTGATACAAGTCCACGTAATCCGTTTGCAGCCGCCGCAGGCTGGTCTCTATGGCTTTGATGATATTGTGCCGATCGAGGGCGGTCTTGCCATCTCGAACAGCCGCTTTGAGCCAGCCATGACTTGGGCCAGAGACTTTTGTGGCGATGATCAGCGAGTCTCGGGATTTTGTTTTCATCCACCGACCGACGATGTCTTCGGTCAGACCTGCCAACTTACTATCTGGCGGCACAGGATAATTTTCAGCTGTGTCATAGAAATCGATACCTGCATCATAGGAGCGATCGAGGATTTCAAACGCCGTCTTTTCATCTGCTCCAGTACCGAAAGTCATGGTCCCCATACAGATATCTGATACGACAACCGCACTGCGGCCTAATCGATTGGTCTTCATGATGTTTCTCACCTGAGTATTGATTAATGAAAGGCGTTCCGCGTGCCCGCAGGATAACAAGCATCAGCCCATCTGGAAAGTCGTCCGCCAAGCCTAGGACACAGGCTGACAAACTGACCAGCTGTGGTAGTATCCCTACCATGAAGCACACCCTCACGGCATTTCGACTTGGCGATATCCGCGGCATTTTCCCAACGGAAATTGATGACGCCTTTGCGCTGGCATTTGCCCATGGCGTCGCTCACCACTTCAAACTCAAAGGCACTGTTGCGGTGGGTCGTGACATGCGTGATTCGAGCCCGGGACTCCAACAATCTCTGATCAAAGGATTATTGGCATCTGGCGTCGATGTCGTCGATCTGGGTTTATGTGCCACCGAGCTTGGCTATTTTGCCTCTTCACTGCCGGGTATTGCCGCCGCTATCGTCGTCACAGCCAGCCATAATCCAGCTGCATTTAATGGCTTTAAGCTGGTGCTGAAAAATGGCAAGGCATCCAGCTGTATTTAATGGCTTTAAGCTGGTGCTGAAAAATGGCAAGGCGGTCACCTTTGATGATGGCCTCGACAGCGTCATGGCGCTGATGTTGTCCGGGCACACCAACCATGGCAAATCTGGCACCATGCTCGAACGCGATGTTCACCAAGATTATGTGGCCTACCTCCTACAACAATTCCAGCCAGCCCTCTTGACTAGCGGTCTGATCGCGCTCAACGGCTTAAATGGCACCGCCGCGACCCTGGCGCATGATATTGCCCACGGGTTCAAACTGCCCGTCGAGTGGGTTCGACGCCTTCCCGGACCAATACCCGACTGCGGCGCAGATCCCTCTCAGCCTCTGCTCATTGCTGAGATGACTCACTTTATGCAATCAGGAAAATTCGCCCTGGGTGTCGCCTGGGATGGTGACTGCGACCGCTGTGTATTTTTCGACGGTAGCGGCAAACTGGTACCAACCTATTATGTGGTCGGCATTCTGGCAGAGCACTACCTGAAAGCTTATCCCGGTGCCGCCATCGTTTACGATTCAAAACTCTGCATGAATACTCTCGACATCATCCAGCGGCTCAAGGGTAAGGCCATTCGCTCTGAGACTGGCCATGCTTTTATGAAACAACATATGCGAAAAAACCAAGCGGTTTATGGCGGCGAGCTATCGTCTCACCACTATTTTGGCGCATTTAATGGTTGCGATTCAGGCATGATAGCCTGGTTGAAGATGATCCAGATCCTTGCTGAGACCGATCAAACGCTGGCTGAGATTGTCGAGCAAGCCAGGGCCAACGTGTGCTCGACCACAGAGCTCAACTTGACGTTGGGTGACACCAAGGCCGCGCTAGAGCATATACTCAATTGCTATGGACGCCAGGCTCTGGGCGTGGACTTCTTTGACGGTTTAAGCTTCGAGATGCCCGGGCACTGGCGATTCACACTGCGCCCTTCCAAAACAGAACCCTTGGTACGCCTTAACCTTGAGGCTCGCGGTAATGCCGATGAGCTGATCAACGAGGGCGTCAAGCTCCTCGCTGAACTCTCCCACTTTCAAACGCCGGGCAGTGACTGGCCAGTAACACCGGTCATTCAGTAAGCTTTTTGATCGCGTAGTCGGTGAACAAGTCGGGAGCATCGATCCCTGAGCTTTCATACAAACCGTTGTAGCTACCAAAAGCTGACACCTCAAACACCACCGGCCCTACCTCCTTAGTCACAGCGATATCAACGCTGGTAAAATCTAGTCCGAAGGGTGCCTGCGCTCGAGTGGCCAGATCAATCAGCTCAGCAGATGGGGTAAACGCTTCATACTTGCCGCCTTCCCGTGTGGTGGTGTGCCAGGTAGAACCGTCACCCACCCGTGCATAGGCCCCAATGTACTCGCCACCCATAAAGACCAGACCATAATCGGTACCTGACAAGTCATAGTGTTTTTGTAGGTAGATAATCTTCTCACCACGCTGCTGTAATTCGTTGAAATGCTGCCGTGCTAGCGCCCCATCATGAAGGAGTTCCATGCCCCTAGCCTTCGTGCTGTAAAGTGGCTTTAAGATCGCCGGGCCCTGAGACTCGACCCAACTGACCGCAGCATCAGTATCCTCGGTGACAAAGGTTGGCGGCATGGGAATCGAATTGTCCAGCAACCGCAGGGTACAACCCAGCCGACTGATCATTCGCCGAATCATCGCCGGCGAAGAAAAAAACCGGACGCCGCGACGTTCCAGTAACTCAAGTAACTCAAGCTGATCCAACAAGTTCGCAGAGTAATCTTTGCCCATTTTTTTGATAATAAACCCATCAAATTCATTGAGATTCTGCTGCTTTGAATACACGTCGCCAGACGCCAGGTCGTATGATATTTCATTCAACTGGACAATCTTGCCGCCGGCACCCTTGCGCGCGAGACTCGCACTAAGCGCCTCTGTCGACCAGGCCCCGGCTATTCCTATTACTCCAATATTCAAACGGCTTAACTCCATCAGCGATACAGAAAATATTCTGGGTTGATTTTAAATCGATTGAGCTTGCCTTCATGGGTCTTGAGATCATCAAAGATCAACTTCGCAAGATCGATCAACTCCGCTGAGAATTTTTTATCAAACACAAATCGAGTCGACGTGATCAGTGACCTGAAAAGGCCAAGTGCCAGTCTGGCCTGAAACATCTTATCTTTCTGCCGTACGGCATAACTGGCTGCACACTCGTACATCCGCTGATTGGCCATATTCAGTCGCTGGCGAACCTCGGAACTGAACAGGGGCACCCTCAAATTAGAGATCAAGAATACCGAGACGTCCTGTACATAATCCCCATAGCCACTACGATGGACATCGACATAGTACATTTGCTGCTGATCAAACTGGAAAATAATATTGTCCGCATTAAAGTCCCCATGAATCAGCGTACTGAATGGTGCCGGCAGTTGTCGCTCTATTTTCCTGGCCTCTTTGATCATCAAATCCAGCCCATGGCTTGCCTCAAACAGACCTGGGTGCACCGACTGAATATCACTTTTTCGACTCAGTAATTGCGTCACATAGTCCGATTTGACAACCTTGCTCTTATGGCTTTTCTTCCAGACCTGCATCTGCTGTTTGGTCAACATCTCCATCGCTTGATCGAGTCTGCTGCCGCCATTGATCAAAATTTTAAGCAGATCGTCACCTTCGATATATTCCAGCAACATGGTGGCGCTATTCTTTTTGGCTTCATGCCAGACGATCTTCGGCGTCAGTCCCGGGAATTTTTCCTGCCATAACGCTAAACCCCTGGCCTCATCCTCAATCTTGTCAGCCACACCTTCCTTATAAAAAAGGGATTGCTCCACTGATTCAGCGGAAGTCAGCGAAATTCTCGCAACCCGGCAACCAGAACGGGTATTCATAATGGGCGTAAAATGAATATTACTGTCATTGATATTAATATTTTGTGACGCGAGACCTTTCTGCAAATTTCTAAATTGCAGAATACCCAACTGCTCACCCAAACGAATATCCAAGATCGCTTCGCCAATATTGAGAAAACTATCTCCTACCCGCTCGAGATATTGCGCGATCGCCAGCAGCGTCAGTAAATCATCGACCTTACTCGGCTGACGGAGTTTTGCTCGAATCAGAGCAGCTGTTTCATTGTAGTAATCATCCAGCACCTGTTCGTAGTCGCAGATGGTCTGTGCCAGCTCCAGATTATTCTCAGACAGAGCCGGATAGATGGCATCGATGGCTTTATAAATAACCTGGTAATAGCGCTTGATATCAAATTCAAGAACACCTGTTCGTAGTCGCAGATGGTCTGTGCCAGCTCCAGATTATTCTCAGACAGAGCCGGATAGATGGCATCGATGGCTTTATAAATAACCTGGTAATAGCGCTTGATATCAAATTCAAGAAATTCTTCAGGTTCCTTAACGTGACTCATCTGATTCGCAATACTGATAAAGAAATCGGCACAACGTTCAAGATTGACGGCAATGGTGATAATCGCCCTGAAATGATTAATCTGGCCTTCTTCTTCTCGGTGAATATTGAAGTAGCATTTGCTCTCAAGGGTGTCCTTCAGGTTGTCAATGAAGTGTTCCCGAACGTTAATTTTCTTGATCTTCGCTGGCGAAGGCTTATCAACAACAGAAGCAGACGCGCGCGCCTGTTTTTTGACTTCCAAAATCAAAAATCGTAAATCGATATTCAAACCTTCATCAATCGGCATCAGCAAATCCATGTTTGGGTCTATGAGAGTGAGAGCAACCGCAATTCTTTATGTTTCGCTAACGAGCTTACCCGTCAGGGCTAAATTGTTTGATAAATGGGTAATCCGTACTGATACCTTGCACAGTTCCGTTGCGACAAAATTTTACCACCGCGCCACCCGGGCCAACCAGACCTTCCTTGGCGCGCGTGTGACAATCCACTGACGCGTCACACTCGAAGTTAAGCATGCCCTTGCGAATCACCACACGCTGGCCTTGCAAGATGTTCTTGTGACCGTGAACAATAGCGTAAATGCCGGCACGATGGAGGTCATCAACACCCTCATCTGAAAAATCAAAGTCGATGGTTCGATACTTGGTTCGAAACACGTTGCCTAAAGCTCCGTGATAGAGTGCGAATGGATCCGTTTTGAGTAACGCGCGAAACGCCTGATTGAGGTGTTCGACCCCATGCTCGCTCAGGGTTTTTGCGACAGTATCATCAACCCCGGCATGGACAAATAAATACGATCCCTCTCTGTGGGCTATTTGCATGCGCTCAAAGAACCAGGAAAACTCTCCGCCGGGCTCGACGAAAAGCCCACGAAACTTTACCAAAGCCGCCTGAACCTTGTGAATATCCAGACCAACTGCTGCCATCTGCACCTTGAAGTCATCGGTCTTCTCGCGAATACGACTAAGCTCCTTGGCCAACCGCGAGGGTCGAATCCATGAGTTAGCAACCGTCGGGAAATTGTCATACCAACTCTCGCTTGGGAACAAGCAAGCATAGATTCTAGCTTCTGTCGCTACCGCGTCCGGCGTCGCCCCCTCAGCTATCTGACCTTCGATGAAACCCCGATAGATTTCGGCAAGGAACGGCACGGTTTTTTTGCCCATTCGCACAAACAAGTGATCGAACAGCGGATCCTTACTCTCTGCGTAATAGATACCCAGGTTTTTGCCCATTCGCACAAACAAGTGATCGAACAGCGGATCCTTACTCTCTGCGTAATAGATACCCAGGTAAGTCCGTATATCATGGTTGCCCGCCAACAGAATCAGATCGGCGCCTTTGTCGATCAATTGCCTGATGACATTAAGTAGTCGCAGCGTCGCTGGCCCTTTATCGAAACAATCGCCGCCTATAATAAAGCGCGCAGAGTGACCTTCGCTCGTCAATTCAAACTCGTTATCGCCATCGCCGGTCTTATGAATACCACCGGAGGCTAACAAGGACAGAAAAAACGCATCAGTATCCGCATGGATATCACAAAAAAAATAGATCAATTGATCGCAGCTGACCCAGTCCTTGGCCGCAATGTATTGTTGAACTGTGCTTGCAGCTGCATCGTCCTGAGCACGATTCTGGCCATCCTCCGGCTGGCGCAAGTCCGCACTCCGGGGCCAAGCCTGAGTTTGCGTCGGAAGATGCTGATATGACTCTCGACGAGCGGTTTGACCAGCCGAGTGCTGAAGTATGTCTTTCACTGCTGTTCGCCTTACATTCCCGTCTAATCCACTGGCCCAATACAGCCGGCAACGGATATCTATATTGTTCGCCAAACACCCGCAACAAGCGCGAATTTGCACCAGCACGGTTGTGCGTTCTCAGCTTCTGACAGAAGCAACAAAATCAGCAGCCCGGGTCGAGCGCCTATTGCTCATCTTACAGAATCAGAGATCAAGAGCACACCACTGCGGCAGGCGGTCAACGCCACTGCTAATTGCCTTATGAGCAAGAATAGACAGGCTCTTCACCTGACGCTGTGGTTCATTCTCACAGAGCCTATCTGTGATCCCTTTTTCGGCCCAGCACAAAGTGCCACCCATCTCATCCCACACCTGGCAAAGATCGACGCAGCGGGTCGAAGCCTCAATGAGTACTCCAATCGATAGGGCTTTCATGTTGGGCTCGCAAGTAAGTATTACATTGAGAGAAATGCCGACAACCAAAAAAGCCACGGTGCGATGACAGCGGCGAGGGGTGTGGCGCTTCCAGAACCAGGTGTTTGGTTCGATCAATCATCGCCCCCTTCTTCTGTGCATAATTGCCCCACAACATAAAGACACAATGCTCGCGTTGCTGCGACACCACCTCTATCACTTTGTCAGTAAATTGCTCCCAGCCTTTGCCCTGATGCGCACCTGCCTGGCCCTGTTCCACGGTAAGCACGGCATTGAGTAACAAAACACCCTGCTGCGCCCAAGATAAGAGACACCCCGACGGGAACTGGTCTTTTGATAGATCCAGGTCCGCTTGAATTTCTTTAATCACGTTAATCACGTTCATCAACGACGGCGGTATCCGCACCCCCGGCGGCACTGAGAAGCACAATCCATGAGCCTGGCCCGGACCATGATAAGGATCCTGACCGAGGATAACGACCTTGACCCGATTTAACGGGGTAGAATTCAGCGCCTTAAAATAATGCCCACCCGCCGGATAGATCACCTTACCTGCGCTCTTCTGCGCCAACAAAAAGTCTTTCAATGCCAGCATATACGGCTTGTCGAATTCACCTTCCAGGTGGGCAAGCCAGCTGGCGTCGAGTTTCACAGCATTCGAATTACTCATTTCGCTCCCATATTTTGTCAAGCCTGGATCCCGTGTGATCCTCGTTCATCCGGCCTTAAACGTCTATGATACATCAGGCCTGTCTTTCGATGCGCCCGCCCTGGCATTCAATGACGAATCAACTATGCTAACAGGAATCAGGAGCCCATCATGTTTCAGCCTAACTCATGGACCCAGCGAGCAGTATTTTTTGCCTGCATCACCCTGTTCGGCGGCAGTCTGCAATCGAGTCCGCTGACAGCCGAAGAGTTGCGTATCGAAGCCGCACACAAGGCCATGCCTAGTCTTTCATCCGCACTGCAAGACCAGCAGACGACCAGCATCCGCGCCTGGCAGCAGGCCAAAGAGTTTGCCAGCCTCCAGCAACAGGTTCGACTCAGCGGCGACCAGCTGTGGCAAGCTGCCAAACACCAGATTAGCGTCGGCAGCCTTGACGATCGTGCGCTTTACTGGACGCGCCTATCACTCACCCGATATCTGCGCCAACAGACCTTGGGATTCCCATTGACCGACCGCCAGCGCTTGGCATTAATCGAAAGCCTGGAACACAGTAGCCGTGGCCGGCTTGATCTGGCTTATAACAAAGCCACCGAGAAAAAAATCCTGATCACCGGCTTTGACCCATTTTTACTGGATACCAATATACGCCAGAGCAACCCATCAGGCGTCCTGGCCCTATATCTTGACGGCGCCATCATCGAGCACGACGGTGTACGCGCCGAAATAAACAGCATGACGTTTCCAGTACGCTATGCTGACTTTGATGCTGGCGAAGTCGAGTCAGCGCTGGCACCCTATTACGCGCTAAACAACGTCCATATGGTGATTACAATATCCATGGGCCGCACTGAATTTGATCTGGAACATTTTCCTGGGCGGCGCCGCAGCGCTAGCGCCCCTGACAACCTGAATATCCTGGCCGGCGGTTCTGAGACGCAACCCGTCATCCCTCGGCTTGGTGAGGCAGCCCTTCAAGGCCCTGAGTTTGTTCAATTCAGCCTGCCTTATGCCGCCATGCAGCAAGCAACTGGCAAGTATCCGATTAACGATCGTCACCAGGTCACCACCTTGGATGGCACCTTCGACGCTCATTCACTCGATCAACTGCGCTGGGCAACAGCCGTTCGTGGTAGCGGCGGTGGCTATTTATCCAATGAAATCTCCTATCGTAGTATTCGTCTGCGCAATAAGCTGGGCTCGACTATTCCCACCGGTCACCTGCACACGCCCCGCATGCCTGAGTTTGACAAAGCCATGCTGGACGCGGTTCTGGCACAGGTCGAGAGTATGCTGCGGCTGTCTCTGCCTGAAATCTAGGTCATTAGGCATTATCCATAGCATGAGCAAAAGCCGGCACGATCAGCAGATTTGCTCCTGTGTAAAAAACGTGTTTTATTCAGTGCATGTATCTTCGCATGATGATGGATTCAAGACATGACAAGGTCCGAAAGAGTTGCTGGTTCCAGTTATCTATTCCTTGGTTTTCTGACATTTTTGAATATCATGAATTTTGTCGATCGACAGCTGCTTGCCAGCTTCGCGAACTTCATTGTTCCCGATCTTGGGCTGAGTAATACCCAGTTTGGCCTCCTAACAGGTCTCGTGTTTCTTACCTTTTATTCAACTGCCGGTTTGTTCATGGGGTTCCTGGCCGACACAGTCAACCGCACCCGGTTAATTGCAGTGGGGCTAGCCGTTTGGAGTCTGTTAACCGCAGCATCTGGCGCCGCGAAAGGCTTTGCTTCCCTCGCACTACCCCGTATGTTTATCGGTATAGGCGAATCCATCATGACGCCAACGGCTATGTCATTGCTGGCCGATCGTTTTCCGGCAGAAAAACTCGGCTTCGCCTCCGGGGTCTATTATATGGGCGTCCCCATGGGAGTGGGCGCGAGCCTGCTGGTCGTTGGTTATCTTGGGCCCGCTATAGGTTGGCGTAATTGTTTTTATCTGCTCGGATGTGTGGGCCTGCTACTTGCGGTGGTCATGTGGTTTATTCGAGAAACGCCCAGGCGGCATTTGATCACAGAATCGGTAGCAACGCCCCCTGTGCCCCAATTATCATTCAAGCAAACCATGACTGAACTCGCCCGTGCACTACGCGCCTCACCGGCACTGGTCATGACTATTACAGGTGGCGTTGCATTTCACTTTATTCTCGGCGCTGCGACTTTTGACCAACTCTGGTATGTCAACGAGCGCGGCTTTGAGCGAGCTGAAATTGCCCAAATCACTGGCTGGATCGGCATCTGCGCGGGTATGGCTGGCAATTTATTTGGCGGCCTCGGTGGCGACTGGTTTTTACGTAAAACGGGTATCGGCCGCCCCATGTTCCTATTTTGGATCATGCTCATCCTGGCGCCCATCAATGTTGCCTATCGTTTGGTCGAACCAGATTCCATCTGGTTCTGGGTCGGTGTTGCCGTTGGTTTCTTCCAGTTAGGATGTTTTTACGGACCGACCTTCTCAACAGTACAGGAGTTGGTCCCCCCACAAATCCGAGCCACGGTTGTCGCGCTCTACATACTGTTATTGAACATGGCTGGGGTGGCCATCGGTGTCAGTGCTGCCGGTATCTACGTCGACTACCTGATCGTGCAGGGAGATACTGAGCCCTACACCACTGCGCTGTTGTACTTCACCATGATATCGTTCCTGGCAATTCCGTTATTTTACGCGGCAGGCCGGCGTTTTGATGTGGATCGCGCCAACCTGCATCGACAATTAAATGCCGATTTGAATTAGCCTATGCGCTAGCATGTTCGTTTAACAAACTGGCCAGCACCTGAACATGGAGCAATGCCTCAAAACCCGCGTCAGTAAGGAAACCGCCATCGGCTTGATCGATCAGGCCTTTGGCAAACAATAACTCGCATGCGGCAATC
>Ga0206131_10007701_pt1 | contig 10741 bp, 27 predicted proteins | sample Helgoland_Spring_FD_148636 | JGI IMG/M metagenome (GOLD analysis project Ga0206131, IMG submission 148636) | Pelagic subsurface seawater microbial communities from Kabeltonne, Helgoland, North Sea - Helgoland_Spring_Bloom_20160517_1 | ecosystem: Environmental > Aquatic > Marine > Epipelagic ... | reverse complement strand
AGAAACTCATAATGATAAGGGGGGTATATCACTAAGATTCCCTACAGTAAAACACATTTATAATAACGAAAGAGACTGTTAAATGACATTAAACAAACAATCAATTAGATCCACACAAACAATTTATCTTAATAGGAGTGCTACTCCGTCTGACAAGTCAGAAGTAATTGCTTTAAGCGAAAATTGGACTGAAAAAGAAGAAGAAACATTTAGAAAACTATTAAAACAAGGAGGAAGTGTTACTATACAAGGAACCCATTTTAAAATAGTTAGAGAAGAAAAACAAGTAGGTTTAAGAGAATGGTAAAAAAATTTGGAGCCCCCAAATTCCTTTCGTATATTTAAGTGTATTAATTAAAAATAAAAGTTATGGGAAAAAATCCGTATGAAGTTTCACAAGAAACAACAATGTTAAATGCTCTATATAAAGGAGGAGATTTTACAGAATTAGAATTAGGAAAAATAGCTTTTGGAAAGCAACAAAGAGGTGCTAGATCTTTAATAGCTGTTGCTCGTAAAAATGGTCATCAAATTGCTAATAAAATCGTTATTAATCCTCAAACAGGAAGATTAAATAAATCTTATTATATTGAACCTGATAGAACAATATGGGTTGAATGGGTTATTCAAAATGGTTTTTATAATTTTAAAGTAGGTGCTCCTACATATTAAATGAAAAGACCAATTAAACCTTCTGGAAGAAAACGTTCGCCATTCTATTGGTGGCGACGTTTTCGAACCCACAAATATTTACCACATAATGCTCCTTTATTAAGAAAAATACAAAATGGCGATTTTGATTATCCTCCTTACTTCCAGCAAGCAGAATGGGAATTAGAGTGGGCTAAAGAAGAACAAGAACAATATGTGGATGAATATAAAGGTACAGGTAATCCTTGCACTGATGAAGCATATGATGATATAGAAAAACGTGCTCGAAAACGTTATAAAAAACTTATAGAGGATGCTATGGAAGTAGAAACACGTCATTTAACTACTCTTACAGAAGGTTTAGCTAAACAATTCAAATTACATAAAGAAACTGTAAAAACTCTCATGGGAGAATTTGGAGGAACGATAGAGGAGTTGTATATTCACGTAAAACAAATAAATAGACAATTATGAAAAATTTTCAGTTTTGGGTTAATGATGGATCCCGTTCATTTAAAGTAGTAGTACAAGGTAATTTTCGATACGAAGCAGAATCATCAGCTAAAATGATGTATGGGGGTGCTAAACGTATATCATTTATAGGAGAAATACGTTAATATGAAAATAGGTTATGCGTGCATCAACAGCACATTACAAACAGCAGGTGGTGTTACCACCAACCGCGGTATGCGTCAGAAAACATACAACGAGAAAGGTCTCGATTATGTGTCTGAATTAGCATTACAAAATTGTAGAGACTTAGTTACTATAGTCAAATGGAATGAGGAAAATGGTATTAAATTATTTAGGATGTCCAGCGATTTGTTTCCGTGGATGACATTGTATGATTTTACTGATTTACCTGATTATAATAAAATAGCTAATTTACTTAAAGGTGTAGGTGTGTTAGCAGAAAAATATAATCAACGATTAACATTCCACCCTAGTCACTTTAATGCTTTAGGTTCACCTAATCACGTAGTTGTAGAAAAGGCAATCAAAGAATTAGACAAACACAGTGACATAATGGATCTAATAGGATTAAGTACTACACATTACAATAAAATTAATATTCATGTAGGTGGTGCTTATGGTGACAAACCAACTACATTAGACAGGTGGTGTGATAATTTTTACAAATTAAAAGACAATACTAGATCACGTTTGACTATAGAAAATGATGATAAAGCAAACATGTATTCAGTTGTTGAATTAGTTGAAGGTATATCTAAACGCACAGGAGTACCTGTTGTGTTTGATTATTACCATCATAAATTTTGTACAGGTGATCTTACTGAACAGGAAGCATTAGAATTAGCTGCTAGTACTTGGCCTGAAGGTATTGTACCATGTACTCATTATAGTGAAAGTAGACGTAAAGAACATTTAGATGAATCTATTAGAGCACAAGCACACAGTGATCTAATTAATGGTCCTATTGAGACTTATGGTAATGATATAGATGTAGTAATAGAAGCAAAACATAAAGAATTAGCAGTATTAGGTTATGGCAGTTAGAGAATACACACAAGTAATAAAAGGTAAGTACGATAGTAAAGGTGCTATCAAAGCAATGGATATATTGAACAATATCCCTCTAACAGTAGAATACTTTAAAACCAGACCCGACGTACAACAACGAATAGAAAAGTCAATAAATAGTAAGGAATATTTGGCTGTTTACAAAAGAGGTACTAGATCAGGTTTTGAATATATTCCTAGAGACGAAGGTGCTCTAATAATTAGAGGAATAGAGATTAAAGATATGAATAAAACAACACAAGAAGAAAATATTATAAGTTGGGATAGCATTCCAAAGCCAAATGACTTCTACATTGATGATTTAAAATGGAAATATCTTTTACGTAATATAATAAAAGGTAAAAACATTATGATGACTGGTCCTTCTGGATGTGGTAAAACAGATGTTACCTTTAAGGCAGCTAAAACATTGGATAGAGAAGTTATATACTTTAATTTAGGTGCTACTCAAGATCCTAGATCAACTTTAATAGGTAATACTCACTACAGTAAAGACACAGGAACATACTTTAGTGAATCATTATTTGTGTCAGCAATACAAAAACCAAATACGGTTATTCTTTTAGATGAATTGAGTAGAGCGCATCCCGAAGCATGGAATATACTAATGACCGTACTTGATCCTATTCAACGTTATCTCCGTTTAGATGAAAAATCAAATTCACCTACAATTAAGGTAGCTGAAGGAGTGTCATTTATAGCTACAGCAAACATTGGTTCAGAGTATACTGCTACTAGAATAATAGATAGAGCATTATTAGATAGATTTGCTATTTTAGAAATGGATGTTTTAAGTTATGAACAAGAATATCAATTATTATCTAGTAAATGTACTGTAAACCAAGAAACACTACTTAAATTATGTGACATAATTAAAGACATTAGAAAAGAAGTTAAATCAGACACACCACGTATTAGTACTACTGTATCAACTCGTGCTACATTAGAAATAGCTGAATTATTAGAGGACGCATTTACATTAGAACAAGCAATTGAAATATTAGTTTATCCTTTATTTTCAGATGAAGGAGGTAATGACAGTGAACGTACTTATGTAAAACAAGTTGTACAAAAATATTTAACTACCAACACAAATAGACGAGTACATGAAAATGCTGAAAGCAAAGCAAAAAAATTACAAGATGTTATAAAAACTATAGGGGAGTAATTTAAAGTTCGATATTTATGACCATGATACCAGAATTAGAAGTATACTTAACAACATATGACGGAGCCCAACACCTCCGCTTACATGGTTGGCTTAAACGTAATAGTATTTTGATTAAATCAGAAACTATTAACAAAACCGAAACAACTTTTGGGATGTTTATGGTTTATGTAGGAAATGATATGTTAGATAAGCTTAAAAAAGCAAATTTAGAACAAGGCATGTATTGTGATATGGATGTTATGGGGAGTGAAAGTACTCGTCTAGATTTATTTAAGCGATCTAACCCCGAAATTAAATTTGATTGGGGAAATTTAGATGATGGTTTAGATGAAGATGGTAATTTTCCTATGGGTAAAGATGGTTTTGATTTAGACAAACTAGAAGACATTGAGGAATACAGCAATAGTATTAGAAATTTTATGTTTAGCTTAGATCTACAATCACCTGAAGATATAGATAATTTTATTGAACAAGCAAATGAAACGTCTCTTAAATTATTCAAACGAGATGATGAATTTACAGATGAGTATGTTGAAACTGACGCTTTATCAATGGATGAAAAAATAAAGGACATAGAAATTATGATAGAATACTTTATAAAAAATGGTGAACGATATGAAGATTGTGCCATACTACATAAAGTTAAAGATAAAATAATAAATCACAAAATAAATAATTTATATAAAATCACAAATTAATGACATACTTTTTAATTGCCTTTGTGGCATCAAGTTTTATTTTTGAATACTGGTTATTAACAAAAATAAGTAAATTAGATAAAGAAAATAAAATACACAGAAAATCTTTACAAAAAGCTTTAGAAGCTTTAGCTAGAGATGGTAATAATTTTCAAGCGGGAATTTCTAGAGACACTAAATCTCAAAAAGATGAATTATTAATTGAAGTAAAAAGAATTAATAAAAGAGTGGATGTTTTAAAAAGAGATATTATAAATTCACTACCAACACAAATTAGAAAAACAATAGGCCACATTGAATTTGCAAAACCTTTAGATAATAGCCATGGCAGAGGATAGATATAATGCATTAACGTCAGGAATGAATCGTAAATTATTACAATCTGAATTTGTAAAATTAAAACAACCTACGTTTAGAGATACAGTTCTAGAATTACCCAATAATATGGAATTAGGAGCATTTATTAGAAATTGGATTAACGAAAATCCTGAAAATGGATTAAATATTGAATATATAAAAACAAAAAAATGATGATGAGTCTTTATGATTACCTAGGACGCCCAGCAGGTTCTGAATTAGGTCAACGAGTAGCAGCAGCTGCCTCCCAAAATAAAATTAAATTTGAAACTAGAGAGGTAAGTACTAATACATACACTGGAAAAATTATGTTATACCCAAAATCCTTTTTAGATCAATTCTTTGGAGGAGTTAATGAAGGAACTAACGATACAAGACAAATGTTACATGGATAATTGGATAACTAACACTACATTTGGTGATAATATAAAAATAAACTATACAATGGGATAATAGAGAGAATTTTATTTGCACTTACTGGAATTTTATACTTAATTTTATTTCCTTATATTTACGGAGTAAAAAATGCATACAGTGCCTATTATGCTGAGAACCCTACATTATTTGTGGGGTTCCTTTGTCTTCTATCCATTGGATTTTTTAGATGTGGGGGTCATTGGGTTAAAGCAGGTTATTTTTTAACTGCCGTAGCTTTTTTTGACTGTTATCGTTTTGAAGTTATACATTTTACCATGGCTGTTAATTTCTTTTTAGTATGTATGTACGCAATGATCACAGATAAACGCTTTAGTTATTTAGGAAAAGCCTCTTTATTTTTAATCCCCCTAGCGTTTCAAGATATGTTAATTTTTGAAGCATCTCAAGTAGTTTTGATATCAGTATTTAATATTTTATATATCTTTAAATTAAAACAGTATGAAGCGTAATTTATTTTCTTTTATTTTCTTTTTATTTCTAGTAATAGGCTCTTGTTCTCATATTTTAAGAAAACCCTATGTAGACCCAGTATTAAAACCTGCCTTTGATAATTGGGTGGAAGAATGTGAGTCAAGAGGAATTAAATATAAAAGAGACATTTCACATATAGATTCAATTTTATATTCACCTTTAGAAGAAGGCTATTGGGGTAAATGTTTTGGGGATAAAATTACTATTAGTAATTTAGCTATTTCCCCTATGGATGAATTTACATTAAAACTAGTTTTATTTCATGAATTAGGTCATTGTGCTTTTAATTACGACCATTATGAAGGAGGAGTAGATATAATGAATAGTATATTACCCGAAAATGATATACCACTTTACCATTATTTTTGGGATGAATTTCTAGTAGACACCTATTTTATTAATTATAAGACAAAAAGAGAACGAAGAAAATTGCAAAAAAGGTTGGAGAAGCAAAATTGTTTTTGTATATTGGACGAAGATAAATTACAAGTCAAAGAAAGTAATTGAAAGTAATTTAAAAACGCCCGCCGAGTTGCTTGGCTCCCCAAGAGAAGGGTCGTATATTTACGGGGTAAATAAGGATATAAATTAAAAATAAAGGTTATTATGAATTCAGAAGTATTAGAAGTTACAACGGAAATGACAAACAAAGTAGATGCAATTAACGATGCAGCTCGTCAACAACAAGCATTTCACAATCAAGTTTTTACAAAAGTATCAAAGCACCAACCATTAGAGGATAATGAAATTAAGTATCTAGCCCCAGTTGCTTTCAAATCTGAAATGTCAACACAAGAAGTTGCAAATTTAGGTTTATCCCATCACTATTCATTTGTACCAACAATGAATGTAGTTAGAGATTTACAAACAATGGGTTGGGATTGTGTTGATGCCAAGCAGGTTAAAGCTAGAAAAAAATCAACTAATGGGTACCAAAAGCACATGCTTACATTTGAACACCCAAAATATAAAGTTGAAGGTGTAGAAGAATATCCACAATTGCTTTTGACTAACAGTCATGATGGTGGTAATGCATTTCAATTATCAGCTGGTATATTCAGATTAGTTTGTAGTAATGGTTTAGTTATTAAAACTGAAGATTATGGTACACAACGTTTAATTCACAAAGGTTATTCATTTGAAGCAGTTCAAGAAATGGTAGAAGGTTTTATTGCTACTATTGATGAAACAATGACTAGAATTACTGCTATGAAACGTACACAACTTGATAAAGATCAAATGGTTGAATTTGCTAAACAAGCAGCATTATTACGTTTTACTTCTAAGAGTTACAATGAAGAAAACATTGATAAAGTAGTTTACATTGATGAGTTATTAGATGCAACTCGTAAAGAAGATAATGGTAATGCAGTGTGGGAAGTGTTTAATAGAGTACAAGAGCGCTTAGTAGGAGGTAATTATCACTATAAAGGTACTAAAGATAAGCCACGTAAAGCTCGTCCAATCAAAAACTTCCAACAAAGTTTTGAAGTAAATAAAAAATTATCTGAATTAGCTTTTGCCTACGTTTAGTAGGTAAAAGTTTCTTAACTAAAATTATGGCAAAAAGAGTATATAAAGGATGTGAATTATCATCTCCTACATACAGAAAAGTAGCAGCTAAAATGGCTAAAAGTACAGATGAAGATATTCAACCATATAAGCGTAAAAAATAATGTTACGGAAAAAATATAGACAATTAAAAAAAGATCTAATTAAAGATCTAGTTAGTAAAGATAATCCAACTGCCATACTAGCAATTGAATTAGTGGGTGTTAGTAAAATACAAGGACATTATATTTACGAGGTTAATTTTCTAGATAATGGAACAGAAAAAACAGTTCCTGTTATAGCAATTGACATTAGTCAAGTTTTAGCTAAATTAGAACCCCATGTAAATTTAGGCATACCTGCAACTACTATGAAATGGATGTTAGGTAGTGAACGTAACATAAATAATGAAAGTACCATTTAAAATAGCACAACGTAGACATATGGAAGCAATAAAGATAGATAATTTACTACAGCAAGGTTTTTGGATACAAGTTTCACCACTAGCAAACGCAGGTTCAGGTTGGATATGTGGTGTGTATAAAAGAGGTGTAAAAACTGGTAATTGGATTACTGAAGTTAGTAAACAATTTGATGATCCACATAAATGTTATGATTGGGCATATAAATTTATAAATGATTTACAAAATGCTTAGTTTTAGAGTATTCCCATCAAAAGCATCCAAGTATGATTGGTGGGACGATAATCAAACAGTTGACTTACAATTTAAGTTGAATTTTCCTGACGAACTAGAAACATACAACAAAATAATCAGAGTAATTAAAAGTTGTAAACATCCCTCTCAATTAAAAGCAGCTAGTATTATGGTAGATCGATTTTATTGGTTACATTGTAATGCAGTTTCAACTGAAGCTTTAAATAAAAAAGTTGCATTAAAATTACGAAGTTTTCGCTTAAGAAAATTAGAAGAATGAAAATAGACACTAGGGTTATAAAGAAGATTCTATATAGAATCGACCCATGTGCTCATAAAGATCCTGAATTTGTAGAAAATATAAATATGTGTATTTTATTAATGGAACAAGAGCAGAAAAAACAAAATAAAAAAAAGCGCAAATAAATTTGGAGAAGCAAGATATCTTTCGTATATTTACGTGTAAATATAAAAAATTAGAAAATGATTAGAGAAAAAACAAAAAACACAGGACCCACAGTTATTGATTTAACAGGACCAGACGGAAATGCTTTTGCCTTAATGGGTTATGCAAATCGATTTGCTAAACAATTAGGTTTAAATGGTAAAGAAATTACAAATGAAATGATGCAAGGTGATTATGAACACCTAGTAGAAACATTTGATAAATATTTTGGATCAGTAGTAATTTTAGAAAGATAAAAATGGAAAGTATATTAAACATTAACCTTAGTAATGCTAGAGGTAAAGACGAAGATTTTACAACATATAAAAACCGTCTAAAAAGCAATAAAAAGATACTTAAGTTATATAAAACTTATGGTAGAGAAGCATTCCAAATGATGTTTCCAAATGGTGTGAGTGAAGCGCTAGAAAATAGTACTGAACAAATTTACAATGAAAATAATCCTGATTGGAAACCAGATAATGATACTAGTAGTACTAATAAAACTACTTACCAATCTAAGGTTAATAAATCTCAAAATGTAAATTCAAAAGCAACCACACAAACTAGAAAAAGCGGTAGAGGAAAATAGATATGAAAGAAGAAGATTCAATATACAAAACAACTATAATATGGGCAGCATTTATGTTGGGATTCATGGGGGTTATAGGTTCAATTGCAGCTATAGTTATAGCTTTAACAGCTTATCATGTCTAGAAATAAATTCATATCACCTGAATCAGACAAACCTACAAATTTAAAAGTAGGTAATGTCGTTATAGTTAATTTTATGGGTACAACACATAAGTGTCAAGTAACAGAAATTATCAGTAAAGACACTTACAAACTATTAAGTACAACAGGTACTATTTTTGGAAATGCAAAATGGGGTAAACATTTAATAGAACATTGCCCTTGGTATATAACAAAGAAAGTAAAATAATTGCAAAAAGATTTGGAGGGGTAAAATATCTTTCGTATATTTACAACGTAAATAAAGATATAAATTATGACAGTAACAGAAAGACGATTAAGAAAATTATCAGAATGGTTAAAAGAATCCCCTTCTAATGTAGATAGCCACCATGATGGTCAATTAGAAATGGCTATTAAATATGCTAATCAACAAGTTAAGCAAGAAATTGGGGATATGCTAGAAGAAATTCTTGATATTAGTGATAAAAGAATCGAAGAAGAAATTAATGAATTTGAAAAATGTTCCGAAGGATATGAGTAAATTAGAACACCACATACATAGATTAAAAACTTTAGATAATGGTAAAGGGCAAGCTGTTGGGCCATGTTATAAAACAGGCGAACAATATACCACAGCAACTTTTGAAGTTATAGGTTATATGGGTTGGATTTTAGATAAAGCCCCTATACAGGAATGTTTGCCTGAATTGAATGATGAAGATAGAGAATTTCTTATATCAGGTCTTTCTCCTAATGGATGGCATCAAATATTTGGAAATGAAGAATAAAAAAATAGTTATGAAAAGAGGATTTTGGACAGGATTGCTAGCATTTGTTATAGCAAAAGTAGCACATTTACTAATTACAGGATGTATAGGCTTAATTTTAGGTTTAACATTTGGAAACACAGTACTAGAAGATGCAATGTGGGATGTGATTACAATTTTAGATAGTCCCGGAGTTGGGCTTATATTTCTAATATTTGCTACTAGATACACTTACAGAAGATTAGTTTCTCAAAAATAATTGCATAAAAGTTTGGAGTAGCAAAATATCTTTCGTATATTTACAACGTAAATATAAAAAATAAAGTTATGAAATGGACAAAAAAGTACACCGAAATGGGTTCTGGCAGTAAAGATTATACTGTTATTAGAAATCAGGATAATGAATTTACTTGCAGTTGCCCAGCTACGGATTATAGGCCATGGCTTAAATCTTGTAAACACATTAAGGAATTAAAACATAAATTAAGATTGAAATAAATGGATTTAATTCAAGACCTTCACGATCGTATAGAACACGATATTACAACTGATGAACTAATTGCTATGACTAACTTTGCAATTATGATTTTAAGAGAACGAACAGATGATTCTATTAATTATAATATGTCTACAAAGCAAATTTCAACCTTAGCTCGCGTTGTAGATAAAGAAACATCTGCTTTTAGAAAAAAATATGATAAAGGTCCAGATGATTTACCATTTTAAAAAATAGATTTTAATTAAGCTAAAAGATAGACCTACGGCCACGCCTTCAAGGCATGAATTTCTCGCTGAAACAAAGAGTTTCAGGAGATTATACTTAAGGTTAGTAAGTGCATTATAGCTAGACCCACCAATGATGAACCGGGCAGACATCGAGTGCTAGACGTAGTACATAGCTTTTTTAAAGTCTTTTAAAAATAATTGCAAAAAAATTAGGAGAAGCCAAATTCCTTTCGTATATTTACGACGTAAATAAAGATAAAAATTATGAAAGCAGAAAAAACAGCAGCAATAGGAATTAAAACAGAAGCAGTTACCCAGGGTTTTATGCTTAAAAAATTAAGAGATAATCTTAACACAGCAGACATTAAATTTGCAGAAAATAGATTAACACTTACTATGACAATAATAAATGTTAAACATTCTAATTTTGATAATGCTAGTAAAATAATTACAGATACAGGATTTGAAATATTAAATTAAGAAAAATGGCAAAAGAAAAATTATCAGATTGGTTTGAAGGAGAGTTGTACACTGAAGGTGCAGAAGTAACAAATAATTTCACAGGAGAAGAA
>Ga0206131_10007700_pt1 | contig 10741 bp, 14 predicted proteins | sample Helgoland_Spring_FD_148636 | JGI IMG/M metagenome (GOLD analysis project Ga0206131, IMG submission 148636) | Pelagic subsurface seawater microbial communities from Kabeltonne, Helgoland, North Sea - Helgoland_Spring_Bloom_20160517_1 | ecosystem: Environmental > Aquatic > Marine > Epipelagic ... | reverse complement strand
CACTTTCTTGCGGCAAATTCTTTAAAGAATCTACACTTTTCTGCAGTTCCCCGTCCATTGCGACTTCGTTTGTTGAAAAAGAGTTAACTGGTAAGTCAGATACTTTCACATCTAATTTATCCAAACCTTCTTGAGTATCTTGGAGTGGTCTCATATTTAACTTTTGCGCTATAGTATCTTCATTCATGATATTATTTATCCATAACCTTCCAGTCACCATCTTTGTTTACCCAAGCGCAACTTTGACGAAGCTTTGATGTACTAAACCGATGATCACGTTTATTAAAGAAAAGTTCAATATCGCGTTTACGACAAATGTCCTTTCCTGTAAATTCTTTATCTCTATACTCTTCACCTAAGATACGAACATTAATTGTATACAGTTCAAGTATATCTTCAAGATCTTGTTCTGTTGAATAAGGAATAATTTCGTCAACGTAACTCACCGCTTTAAGTTGACTGTATCTTTCAACAATTGTTTGAATTGGTTGATTCTTTTCTTTAGGACGATCTACAGCAGGATCCATTTGTAATCCTACAATTAAATAATCACATTGTTCTTTTGCTTCTCTTAGCATCTGAACGTGGCCAGCATGAAGCAGGTCAAAGCTGCTACAAGTAAATCCAATCTTCATAATAAATGTTCCTTCTTAACTAGGTTCTGTATCAGAGCTTTGCCCTAAGTATGCCCAGTTGTCGTCAAATTCAATCAAGCTATAATCAATAGTTTGTGTTATATCAGTGGTTGCTACATTATTTGCTGTAGAACCTGGTTGTCCAGTTTGGAATGTTTCAAACTCTGTATCAGTTGGCGTATCAGTTGCCAATCTTGCATCAACAAACTTAATAACTGCCTTATCCTTCTCAGGACCAAAGAACCAACCTTTCATTGTAAAGTTTAATGTATATAGTATACTTCTTCTTTGCGTAAATGCTTCTTCATAAAGATCTTCTGACGCCACGTCATTTAATATGAGAGGGATATCAATTGCTTCTAATCCTGGTATCAGATTCACAGTGCTTGTAAATTCTGGATTAAAGAATGGTAATATTTGTTCTAAACATTTAACCGCGTCTTCGTTATATTTTGCCATGATGTATAAACTGAATCCCATATTATATGGAGTTCCTGAATATACAAATCGTCTGCCGCCGTTATCTACATCTACAGCGGTCTTTCTTAATTTTCTTGTTGGTGCAACTTTTCGTTCTGCGTCATATGTAAAACTATTTAATTCAAAAGCCATACGAGGCAATGTCATTGCGAATGGTTGTCCTGCAGTTGGCTTTCCAAATGCGTCTTGCGTTGCTCCGCCTTGTAATGTAGGATCTTGTTCAAGTCTTGCTAAAATCTTTTGATATGGTCCATAAGAAATAGGTACTATCTGTCTCTGATTAAGAGTCCCATCAGTACTTGTTCTGCGAACTTCTAATTGATTAAAATATGTACCAAATAAAGCAACATATTTGCGAATCGTAGAATTATAAAAATAATTTGCTATTGCCATTAGGTATCACTTATAGATATGTTTTCACTGAAAGGATCTACCTCTGAGAAATCAATAATACCATCGGCTTCTATTTCAAAGTCAAGATTCATTGAGTTATCATCAGTTGTAGCAAGTGCCGACAACGTTGCATTATTTGCATCAACAATTATGTCTGTATTATATGCAGCAAAGTAATCATCAATATTCGAACGACCAGTATTAAACCTTTGATTTGAATATTCTAACAATTCGCATTGCATATCATATACTTGTGTTTGTCCCATTTGATAAAATATGCTTTCATGTTCAACATATTTAATTTCAAACATCTTTTCGTTTAAAGGGAAGTAAATTAAATCGCCTTCTCTTGGTCGAGTGAGTTCAACAACTTCTCGAGTTACGTGTCTTTCAAATGTTCTATTCGCAACTGTAAGCGTTAATGTATCTCTTATTTCTAAACCAAACTTAGATAAGAAATCGCCTTCTCCTTCAAAACCTTCCATACTCTTAACATAAGTTTCAAATTCAAATGTTTCGTTGTATTCTGGAAAGTCATCTTCGTTAAAGATCTTATCTCGACCTTTAATTGCTCTACTAATATAAATGACATCAACACCATAAATCTTAATTGACTCAATAACTAAATCGTCAATTAAAGATTGTTCTTGGACTTGAGCATAATTATTAAAGAATGTATTCGTAGCCATTTAGCTTATCCAATAAATCCATAGGAAAGAGGTTGCAGATTCTGTATTGCTTCTTCCTCCATTATTTTCCTTTCTTCTCTGGCATCAGCAAGTATCTGTTCTCCGTTGAAAGATACTCCACCAACAAGTTGCATACCCGTAAATTTTGTTAGGTTCGATCCCCACTGTTCTTTAATTAACGCAGCTGCGTAATTTTGTAAGAAACGATCACCCCATACATCTGCATATGTTGTTCCGTCAATTACATCATACGCCTCAATAATAATATATTCGCCGACAGGCATTGTGTCTGCCCCAGAATCAATCCATAATTTATTTACATGTTTATTATAACGGATCATTGGTTTTCCAACAAGCATTTCTTGTAAGAATTCCATATGTTGCATTGACATAAAATAGTTTGTGATATTATAACCAGTAATGTCTTCGAGATTATTTAGAACAAATTGGTACTGAACATTAAATATGCCACCACCCGTAGAAATACTTGACTGCATATTAAAGATGCCTGATATACCAAGTATCGTTGTAGGTAAAGTTACATAACCATTATCTTTATCAGTTTGAGTAATTTGGTGTTTAAGATAAACTAACTGGCTTCCATTAAAATGATAGTCTCTCCAGAAATCTATAGCTTCATCAAGACGGTCATCAATCTGTTCGTCAGACACATTAATATCAATCACAGGAGCACCTAGCTTCCGGAGTATCCAGCCTTTGAATTGTTCTCTTGTTGTTGGTTGTGCCATTAGTTTATTCTCTTTTGTTTATTTATTATGTAAACACACAAGTTGTTGTCCCACCAGTATTACCAAAAGGATCCTCTGTACCGTTATTATCACTGCCCTCGTACCAAGTCCAATATGTATTACCACCAGAATCTGCAGTATAAGATGCACTCGTTCTTTGGTACGCTGTACTGCCTATAGTTAAAGTAGTCCAGCCACTATTTGCCCGGTTGGTGCCAGCAATCACGAGGGTGACTCCGGAGGTCGGATAGTAAGTATCCCAAATATATTGAATCTGTAAGATTGAGGCGCCACTATAAATATTACTTGTTCCATCAGCGATAGAACCGCCAGCACCGCTAATTAAGAAGCCTCTACGAGTGGTTGTGCCTGTGGGTGCCCCGCTGCCGCCGCTTGCGCTGCTGGATTGCCCAACAGTAACAGTTTGGCTGTCCAAGTTACTGGCACCGCCACCGCCGCCACCGCTACCCGTGCCTGCTGCTACTATTCCTGCGTTACTAATAATATTCATTACATGTGATAGTGCCATTTTATTTCCTATGCGCCTCCGAAGTACTCGACTTCATAATAACCAGTTGCTAATACTGGCGATCCACTGCTATTCGCTGATATTTCTATTTTCATAACATTATTTTCATCAGCATAACTACTGTAGGTTCTGGTATCGTATACCACAAATTCTCTTGTCGTATTTAAAGCTATCCACGTATTGAGTGTATCACTTCTAGCTACGTTTAAGTTAACTGTGCCTGCGTAATTGGACGCCTTTATATAATATGTTTGTGATGGAGTAATGTTATTCCAAGTTGTAGTTGAATATAAAGTTTCGCCATCTCCACCCACATTATTTGGATGTTGCCATTTATATACATTACCGTCTGCTTTAAATCTCCACCCTGCTTCAAATGGCGTAATGCCAGTTGCATCAGAATTAGTTACTGGGCTGCCTGTGGTTCCATCTAAAGTAACGGCTTCTGTTGGTGAAGATCCTGCGTAGCCTACAGCAGATCCTGCTTGGTAAGTATTTCTTGAAAGAAGTGTTATTTGCCAATATCTTCGAGTGGACCAAGTTGGTTCTCCGCCTACCCACTTTATATTAGAAGGAAATGTTGGAGTATGACCAGAAGATGTTGTATCTAATAGTAACGCGGTTGTTCTACCTTCGTCTCCACCACTTATAGTAAACGTTTGGTTTCCAGTCATGATACAAGTCTGAATAGAGTTAGACAAGGTAATATTACTAGTGACAGATGATGGTGAAGCGTGTAAGTCTCCATACGTACCAGCCGTAGACTGAATATTTATAAAACTTTTATTATTATCTATAATAGTAGAGTTTGATATTTTAATTGCCATTTTTAGTTTCCTCTATTACTCTTCGGCAAGTTCTTCGATTATCTCATCTGCACTACCTCGAGCAGATGCTTGAGATGCAGCAGTATCTATATTGCCTTCGCTGTCGTATATAGATGGTGCCTCAACATAAATATCGTTTGGGTGTTCTAATACTCTACATGTAGTCCATGTATGGTCTTCACCGTCTATATTTTCAATTCTTGTATTAAATTCGTATTCGTATTCCATTTTTATTTCTCTTTAGGTAAACGTCATTTTTACTGTGCCACCGCCTGTCTGGCCAAGGAAAGGATTTCGTGGTGAATCACCACCGCTAGAGCCTGAGCCAGAATAAGTTTTTTTCCACTGGGTTACATAAACACCGCTACTTAGAAAAGTTGAATATGTTGAAGTGGCTCTTGACTGAACCTGCGACCCGTTAGAACTATCACTATCAGTATCCCAGGTTAAAATAGACCATCCTGTTCCATCACCAGAAGTCGTTGGAGCCTGATTAGGGTAATAGGAACTGTTGTTTTGCAGCTGCAACCAAAACTCATCATCTTGTTGACTACTCTGATAAAGATATCCATCTCTAAAAGTCATTGATCGTACAGTGCCGGCAGGTGATGAATATATTCCAGTAGGAACTGCATTAGTATCCAATGAACCAAATGCCCCAGCTCCGTACGGACTTCCAGTACCACCAGCATTTCTACCGAAAAGCGACGTGGCTGTATAACCGACATTACCAACAGTCATTGTATATTCCATATCATTAGCAGGAGTACCTGATCCTGCGCCCCAGCCTGTTGCTGTTGCTCTAATTGTAGTGTTATCCCAACAAGTAAAACCAACTAGCCAATGTTGTACTCCAGTTGCATCCCAATCTGGTTCAGTACCATCTCCTGGCCATTGTATTGATGAAGGCCAAGTTGGAAGATGTCCACTTGAGGATACGTCTAACATAAGTATGGCACATTTTCCTGTGGCGATATTAGACGCAGTAAATGTAGTAGGTGCAGATAAAGTCCGCCTCATAATTGGTTTAGACATGTCTAGGACTGTCGTTATTATTGTTGCTGAACCGTGGAACTGACTGTACGTGCCTTCAATATTGCTCATGTTTTCAACACCACGAGAATTGTTTATGACGGTAGTTCCTGCTATTTTAATTGCCATTTATGTTATCCTTAAGGTATCTGGCCAGGCCACGATCGCGCGTAGCATGACCCGCTGCCTTGTGTAAATTCACATGTTGAATATAAAGTTCCCTCATCACATACAACTTTGATTCTAAAGTCGGGATCAGCCGTATTTAAACTGAATGTTGTTTGTGCCAGGCTACTGACCGCTCTAGCCATCCACCCAAATGACAGCCCGCCAGGTGAATTAGGAACACTATAATAAGTGCCTGAAGAATATCCATCATCTACTGGAGTTGGGCCAAAAGCATAACCGGAAGGACTGCCAGGACCTGATTGCGAGCTAACGTTATACTGAGCTTCTATAGAAGTAATATTAGTGCAACCTGATGTATCAATATATGTATGATAAGTTGGTGCTATAGCCGCGTTTGTTCCACCAACAACTTCAACATCTATTCTATCGTTAGCAGTGTCGTTTGAAAATGATACTTTCGCAAACGCCTCAGCTGCGGCGCCAAATTCGGTTTCCCGCAGCTGAATATGATCCCACTGGGATATTAAAAACGAACTTTGTAGTGCTGGTGCAGCAGGTGTATCGTCATATCCTGCAGCAGATGCGTAAATATCATTTGGACCAAAACATACAGTAGTAATTATCCAATATCTATTAGACGACCAGTTAGGAGTAGATTGAAACGACCAATCGCCAGGAAATGTAGGTACATGGTGGGTATCGGTTATATCTAATAGCAATACTGCAGTTCTACCAGTAGCGCCGTTAATATAAGTAAATGTTGTTGCCGCAGAAAGAGTCCTGGATAACATTGTATATGACAAGTCTATCACAGTTCCGGCAACAGTTTGAATGTATGGGTGAAATGACGTATATGTACCGTCCATACCACTAATTGATGTTAGTGCACGATAGTCATTAATGACGGTTGTCCCGCCGATCTTAATTGCCATCCTCGTCCTCCAGACTATTAGCGTTTAAGTTATATAGTTATTTATACTTAATCTCTTCTTTCGATATCAGATTCTTCTAATTTATCTCCAAGCCATACTTCAATTACTTTAGCAGGTCCTGAACCAACGTTAGTTGCTTTATGCCAAACACCTTTTGGTATATCAATACTTTGACCTTCCCAATAGATACGAGATTCTGTTAAACGATTACCATGGTCAAGTTCCATTAATATAGAACCCTTTACAACATGCCAATGTTCAGATCTATGCTTGTGTTTTTGGTCGCTTAGTGATTGTCCTTCGTCAAAACTTAGTTCTTTAACTCGCCATGAACCATTTGAATCTAATACTTTATATGTTCCCCATTTACGTTGAGTCGTAGGTTGAGACCATTCTTTGAGTATCCAACTTGATGAATTCTTTTTATCTTCTCCACCAATTCCAAACTCAAACTCAATACCCTCTACTGCCATCTCAGGGATGTTATCTGATGTTCTATCACCACCGTTTACAAATATAATAGTATCATTGGGATAATAGAGTTTAACTTGTTCTAAGCAATGTATCGCGCTTTCATCCGAATCGTCAAATGAAATTACTTTATCAACGCAAGCAAGTTCTGAAACAATAGCTGCTCTTTCTTCAAACGGCATAAAGAATTTTCCTTTCTTTCTTATAAGCCATTCATCTGAATTTACACCAACAATTAATTGAGTACCACTTAGAGAAGCATCTTTTAAATATTGAATGTGTCCTGAATGAATTGGATCAAAGCCACCTGTGGCAACTACTGTAATCATTATTCTTCCTCTTTAATAGGTCCCATCATATAGTCAAATACAAAATTAGTATCTTTCTTTGCTATCATTTCTTTTGGAATATCAACAACGTCTGGGTGATAATACCAATCTTCGTAAGGGTAACCAACTTCATGGAAACCAATGTTTGGAACAGCAAGTTTATACCCAGCTCCTTCAAGAATCTTTTTCGCGGCAAACTTTTTATCAGTACCTAAACGATAAGAATCGTGTTCAAAAGTAATAACACCAAATTTAAATTTATCAAGTGGTAGCCTTTCTAATACAGCCATCGAATAATCGTCACAATCAATTTGTAAGTAATCAATAACTGGATCTACACAATGTAACTTAAACAACTCTTCATAATCAATTGCTGTTGCATCCGTACAAATAACGGTATTATTTCTTGCTTCTTTAAATGCATAACATAGACCATCGTCAATATCAATTGAGATACCTTTCCAACCAAACTTGGTTTCAAGCAGTGCAGTATTATTGTGAACAAACGGACCACCCGATCCAATCTCTAAATAAGAACCTTGTCTTTTACCTTTATATGCAGATAATACAAACATATCTTGGAAGTGTTTAGAATGATTAATTTTAATATCTTCAATACCATCAAACTTGTACTTAAATCTATCAAGATCAGTTTCAACATAGGGAATAATATCAGGATAGAAAATCCAACCTAACGCCTTTTCAATTTTTTCTAATAAGTAAGGTTTAAGGTTTTGTTTGTGTTTTAGATTGAAGAACAACTGCTTACCATCTTGTTGACCTGTAATAGACCATTTAGATAATGCTTGATAGTATTCTAAATCTTGAGTACCAGGATATAGAAGTTCTTCATTTTCTGCTGTGACATGTTCAGTGGCCAATCCTAAATTTGCGTGTAATAAACATCTTTTCCAAGCTCTCATTTTTTCGTAAATAGTACATAAGTGATAATGAGCTTCAGGTCTTTCTGGTAATAACGCGGCCGCGTCAAGGAAAGCACCTTCAGATGTATGGTTCCTATCTCTTTGTCTATCGTAACAGAGACCAATACCAATTAATGATTTGTATTGAAGATTTTTGTCTTCAGTGATATCAGCTGCTTTAAGATATAAAGATACACCCATAGCACCATTTTCTAATTTATCATATTCTTTTGCCAAATCGTAAATCTTAAAAGGATTCTTTGAATCTAAAATATGAGCTTCTAGTTTTTGTTGTAAATTCATAATTAACACCTGTTCACAAAGTCAAAGAAAACATCTTGAGGAATTTTTAATAAGAACGTACCATTGTCTTGATAACCAAAAGCAATAATAATATTACCTTCATAGAATATCATTCCTGTGGCAAACTCAATATTATATTCACTTCCTGTTGTTGGATCAATTTGACTACCTAAGAAATTAAAGTCAGATGTCCATTTTTCTAAATTCCAATCTTTATCCCATATAAGTACTCTATGATTATAATGACCATCTTTGCGTCCAAAAGCATCTTTATTTAAATCAACCTCGTGAGTTAATGTCATTCTTCTACCTTCACCAATTGGCCATACCTGAGTACCGCCACGAAGATCTCTATATATTTCTGTCCTAGAAACAACATTTGATTCTGGTGTTAAATGAACTGTTGTTGTTGTTTTTGTTTTAATATCAAATTTAACAACTTCACAAGGATTACACCATTTAACAAAGTGCCATGGCATATCAACGATAGGCATCCAGTTCTTTTCACAATATGTACCATCATCGCCTGGAGCAGGAATAGGATAACGAGCAACTTCTTTCCAGATGCCATTAATATATTCTATTTCTTGTAGCTCCATTCTACCTTTACCTTTATCGTCATAACAATCTCGACGAACTCCGCAAAGGAATAGACGGCCTTCCCAATTGAATAAACGACCATCTTCAAGACCAATAAAATTCCATGTAGGTTTGGTATCAAGTTCTGAAGTATCAATCCTACTTGCATGAATAACCTCCAAGTCACCATTTAACTCGGTCATGATATTGTAAGTAGTTAAACTTATATCGTTTTCTGGGTGGATGTATTGTAAGGGACCCCAGACATGAGGCCACTTTTTACCTTCTGAATGGTAAAGAGTATAATTAACATGACGGACGTTCAAAAGAATCCTTCCTTCGTGTAGAAAGATGGAAGGATTCATTATCCCTGTCTCGCCAGTTAACTCTTTGGGTAGTGTAATTGGGTGTATGCTTCCGCCACGTTTTAGCGCGTAGTGCACCAAGCCGTGATGACGTAAATCATGCATGTTATCTCCATTATATAGATCAAAATTTTATTTATTCATTTAAGACCAAGGAATTGCTCTTGAACCAGCGCCTTGTCTATCTATCTTATCCTGAATAGATGTATTATAAGAATTCATCAGTTCAGTAGATATACCTGCTTCTAGCCAGCCAACAACAGTTGCTTCAGTTAAATCAGAAAAGCCAACAAAGTCTGCTTCTCCAACAGAGGCTGCTGTAAGTTTATGAAACCCCACAACGCTGCCTTTTGAACCGTCGTCTGCTGTGCCAGTTTTAACCCACTGTATTTTAACAACTGCGTTAGATAAAGTTACACCGTCACCATTAACTTGGTCGATGGTTTCTAAATTAACTATTGTCCAAGAATAAGTCATTGTTTATAACCTTATTCTGGGTCAGCTGCTGGATCTTCGCCAGGAACTGGAGGAGTAACCTCTTCTTCCTCAGGTGCCCAAGGCATAACGCCATCTTCAATACTGGCTTCGTCAATCTGCGAAGCAACTCTTTCAGAGATATGATCAGCATATCCTTGGTCAGCGTTAACAACAGCTTGAATCCAACCTAAAACAGTTTCTTCTGTCAAATCTTCGAAGGCAGCAAAAGAACCTGCTGGTACGTTGACTGCAGTGAAAGGTGTAGCTCCTGAGAACTCTCCTTCGTTACCGCTGCCATCTACTCCAACAACTTTCCAATATGTTTGAACTACAGCGCCGGCAAGCGTTGCTCCTTCAGCGTTAACTTGATCCCTTTTCTTAAGGGAAGTCACACTCCAAGTCCACGTATAATCTGTGCTAAGTGCCATTTTATTTTCTCCTATTAATAACTTAATGTTATATTTCTATTTATAATTTATTTCTATTATATCAAAAACTAGTTCATATGTCAACTAATTTATGAAAGTTTTTCAACCAACTTTGAAACCATGTCTTTCAAGTCATTAATTTCTTGTTGCTGATTATTTATAACGGTTTGTTGTTCTTTAATTGCCTTGGCTAACTCTACTGCCGAAGCCAATGCCGCTCCACCATAGTTAACTGATAACGTTCCAATCTCATCCTTTGCAGTTATAATTGCTTCTGGTAAAAGCACTTGAAGGGATTGAGCTGATACACCAACCTGCGTACCATTCTCTTCGTCAATACGGTCATATATACCGACTTTAACCTCAGCTAAACGAGACACAAAATTTGCCGGCATATTGCGCCAGTTCTTCTTTAATCGCTCATCTGAGTAGGCAGTAATATTGCCGGAGGCAACAATAGAGTTAGAAATA
>Ga0206131_10007694_pt1 | contig 10746 bp, 4 predicted proteins | sample Helgoland_Spring_FD_148636 | JGI IMG/M metagenome (GOLD analysis project Ga0206131, IMG submission 148636) | Pelagic subsurface seawater microbial communities from Kabeltonne, Helgoland, North Sea - Helgoland_Spring_Bloom_20160517_1 | ecosystem: Environmental > Aquatic > Marine > Epipelagic ... | reverse complement strand
ATAAACAGGTGTAATTAATTTTTCAGGCAAATCTAACACATTTTCTTTTTTCCTTCTAAGAATGGTTCTTTTTGTCTTTGCAGATAGTTCATCTAAGTTAGATGCACCTTTTGTTACCCAAATATATCTACCACCTTTTTTAAATCTCATACCATCACAATATGTCTTTGCATAATGAACCCAATTGTTTGTAATTGGTGAGTCTATAATTGCCAATAGGTTATAATAATCCATAGGGCGATTAGCAATAGGTGTACCAGTTAATAACCATACTCTTTCACATCCAAAGTTTTTAGATAAGTCTTTTAAGATTGCACCCCTTTTACTTTTATGGTTTTTAACATAATGTGCTTCATCTAATATTAATAAATCGGGATTAAATTCTACAATGTCTCTCATCAGTTCCCAATCTTCATACTCTTTATTTCTTTCTGCAACAGTATGAAAGTTTTTTAAAATATCATAATTAACAATAGTAAACCTACTAGGACTCCAATGATTACCACTTATAATAGAAACATCGTCACAGAAATTTTGAACTTCTCTCATCCAATTTATTTTAAGGGAAGAAGGACAAATTATTAAAACTCTTTCTGCGTTACATTCTAATGCGGCAACTATAGATTGGTATGTTTTACCCAATCCCATATCATCTGCCAATATACATTTTTTATTTTTTAAAAGAAACTTTATACCATCTTCTTGATGGTTAAACGCTTTCCACCCTCTTTTGTCTAACTCAGAATATTTATCAAAATCGATATTAACTTCTATATCTTCATAATGTATGTCGTCTAATATTTGTGTTTTGGGTATCCAAATTAATTTTACATCTTTTTGATTTTTATATAGTTTACAGATTATGTGTATAGCTTTATCTGATTCAGCTAATAAAGTTTCTACAAATATTTTTTTAGGGGTAATTTTTAATTTATGTTCATTTTTTAATTCTTCAGAAAAATAATTAGTTAATTCAATTACTTTGTTAAGTTTCTTAGGTTCAACATTAAAATATTTCTTAACATATTTAGATTGGCTATTAGTTAAAAAATATTTTTTTTCAGTCTGAAATTTTTTTTTCATATAGTTTATATAAGGGTTATTTCCCTCATATGTGACAAGCAAATCCTCACCGTCAAGATTTTTTATATCTTTAACATCCAACATAATTATAATTATAAGGATTTTTTTCCTAAAAATAAATATTTATCTATAAAAGAATTATGTCACAACAAAAAAGAGTCCCTATTGAAAGGTTAAATAAATTTTTTTCTGCGGAGGATTTTGAATTAGAGATTGGTTTCGGTAGAGAATGGTTAGAAGGTGATATTAATATTAAAGTCATTTTATATCAAGTTGATAGGGAAGAAACCACCACTGATGATATCTATGGTGAAGCAGGGAAAGGTGAAATTAGTTTTAAACCTCCTGTGGAAATTCCTGTGAATTTTAGTTATTCAGCACCAACAAATAAAAACTATAATTCTGATGGTTCTTTAAGGTATTTAGAGCGTGGTAATATAACTATTGGTGTTTATCAAGATCAGTTAGATGAATTAGGTGTAGATATTAGTTATGGTGATTACATAGGTTACGCAGAAACTGAAACAAAAATAAAATACTTTACTGTTTCTAATGATGGTAGAATAAATGCAGATAATGCACATACAATAGTCGGTTATAAAGGATTTTATAGGACTATAACTTGTGTACCAACTGACTTAGATGAATTTGACGGAAGATAAATATGGGATTACCAAAGAACTATAGAAAAGATTTAAAAATAACTCCACACAAACAGGGGTTTGCGCAAAGACAGAGTATATTAGACGATATTGCTAATAAGGGTACTTATCTACCCAAAGGTATCTTACATGAAGATATGGACGCTGAGATGATTAACTATGTAAATAACGATATAGATTTATCTTTAGCAGGTGAAAAAGTTCCTGTAATATTTTTAACAACGCAAAGGTGGGCAGAGTTTTCAAAAACATGGCAATATTCTGATATCGATAAAAATATTAAATTACCTTTTATAACAATTGTTAGAAAACCCGATCCACAACAAGGTTCAAACTACGCAGGATCTTTTAATATTCCTGGTAGACCAACATTTACATATATGAAAATTCCTACATGGGATGGTAATAGAAAAGGTTATGATATCTATAAAATACCTCAACCAATTTCAGTAGACATAATGTATGAAGTAAGATTGTTTTGTAATAGGATGAGGGACTTAAATGTTATTAATAGAAAAATGTTAACTTCTTTTTCCTCATTAGAAAAATATATTAGAGTTAATGGACATCCTATCCCTTTAATATTAGATAGTATTGGGGATGAAAGTCAAATTACAAATTTAGATGAAAGAAAATATTACGTTCAATTGTTCACTATTAAGATGATGGGATATTTATTAGATGAAGAAGACTTTGTTGTTACACCTGCAGTTAGTAGAGGTATACAATTTTATGAAATTAGTGAAGAATTATATAGAGCACCTTATCAAATCAATGTTGACGATCAAAACAATACAATTTGTCTTAATGTTACATTTAATAGGGGAGTTAGTAGTGTGAATATACCTATAGAAATAGACGCAACTTATAACGATTTTAATTTTACTAATGGTAGTTCAGTAATATTCAAAGTTAACGGAGATACTAAAACAATACCATTTACTGTGAGTAATGGTGATGATTTATATATCAAAGTAAATAAAATTGATGGTAACTTACCATCTGATGTTGAGGTAACTGGGACGATATTATGAGTAGTTGTGACAATTCTAACATAAGAAAAAATTATATAGTAAGTGGTTCAGAACAAGATATATTAAGTGCTTGTACAGGATTCTATACTAACGACATTTATCCTTGTACTGGTGATACTATAATAGTACATAGTGATATATTATCTGCAAATACAATTAATTCATCTGTATTTTTAAGTGGTGGTACAAATCTATTAGATATTTTTGGTAGTATGGACACCAATACTTTTGTCACTGGGACTACTTTAAGTGGTAGTACTTTAATACTATATAGAAATGACGGTGTTGAATTGACTACCGATTTAAGTTCACTACCCATAACCGACTTAGGTAAAATATTATTTGTTTCTGAAACTGGTGACGATTCTACGGGTGTTAGAGGAGATATAAATAAACCATTCAGAAATATATATGGTGCCAAAAGTGCGGCAACATCGGGAGATACAGTTTATGTGTTTCCAGGAACTTGGACATATGACAATAGAGATTCTGCAGGTAAACCATTTAATGGTAATATAGAGACTTTAGTTAATTTATGGAAAGATGGTGTAGATTATTATTTTTCACCAAACTCAAAAGTTATATTTTTAAATCAAGGTGGTGTTTTAGGTTCTGGTGGTGGTGATAGGATGTATTTATTTAGACCACCCCTAACACAATACGAAACTTGTAATGTGTACGGTAAATTAGATTTTGAAACAAGTACTTTCTGTTGTAACAATAATGGTGGTTATTCATTATTATTTGATAGTGGTAATGAGGGTGTAATTTACAATGAAGGTTACTCATGTAATTTAGAGTTTAATACTGCAATATCAAACGCTAATCAGATAATGCAAATAGGGGTATCAACTTCAGCAACTTCTATAAGTTTTTTAAATATAGTTGGGGATACAATATCAGTCGATTTTGTAGAAGGGCAATCGGGTAATGGTGGTGCAATATCTATATTATCAGATGGTAAATTTGAGGGTACATTAAAAATTAATACCCTTAATAGTTGGTTATATGGTTTTTATAATAGAACATACACTACTTTTACTGATTCTTCTGATTTTAAACTTAGGATTGATATTGATACCACAAACACCGATAGTTATGTGGTTAGAAATATTAATTTTAAAGGAGATAGTTTTTATAATATCGGAAATGTTTCAATGAATGGGGGATTTTATCTATGTCAGGGCGCAACCAATGGTACAACTACACTTAATGCTAACATATTTAATATGAGTAACTCTACCGCATCCGCTTTCGACATAAACTCAACATTAGATAATACTACTATTTCTAATGGTAATATTTTTACAAATTTAACTTCTGGTGGTGGTAGAAGAATTCTTTTATCTAGATCTAGTAATAATACAACTTTTTTTAACTCTAAAATAACTTATGATGGAGTTACCCCTACTACTCAAAAAATGTTTGATGTGTGGGGTGGTGTTTTAAATTTAGAGACAAGTGTAAATGGTTCTTTTGCCAATAGAATAATTAATAATAGAAACGGTAGTGTGTTACTCTCTAATTGTAATTTTAATCCTACAGTTACGGGTAGTACTTTACTAGGTAATGATGTTACTACATCAACGGGAACCACATCAATTAGAAACTCAACTATTTTATTAGATAATTCAATAACTGATTTATGTGATGGACAATATTTAAATACTTACATTTTAAACTCGAATATTAAAAATAGTGGTACCTCAGATATATTTACTAATAGTACAAATACTGGACTATTACAGATTAATAATAGTAATTTAGTTACCAATGGTAGTAATACCATCAATATTAGTGGTAATTCACCATTAGTTGCAGGTAATTTAATTAGTAATACAACAGTAATTGCTACCAATATAAGTGGTATAATAACAGAATTAACAGAATTAGACATAGAATGAGTTTAAAACAAAATATATATGGTTCCTTATTTGTTAGTAACAATATAACAGGTAATACATTAAATTTATCCACTATAAATGAAAATAATTCACTAACACAATTATTAGTTAGGGACAATATTAATGGTGTAATAAATTATAGAGATGTTAGTTCAATTATAAGTGCAGCAACATCCGCAGACACATTTGTTACGGGATTCACATATGACGATTCAAATAATTTAACTATTAGTAGAAATGATGGGACAGAATTCACTACTAATATAGATATTATGTCTGGTTTAACAATAAATGGTGATTTATTAGTTACAGGGACAACAAACATAAGTGGATTGACTTCTATTAATAGTTCGTTAGATGTATATAATGGTACAATAGGATTAAGAGACAACGACTATTTCTTACAAGGGACAAGTACTGGTGGTACCAATGTTCAATTGATAGGGGTATTTTCCAATGACGATATTGTTATAGGTAATCAAGGATATACAAATAGAATTATGGATGATACCATAATAAAAGGTGAATTAGATGTTTTAAGTGGTTTAACACTTTCACAAACACCAACATTAAATAATAGTGGTACTGATATATTAATTAGAAATAGTAGTACGGGTGAAGTGGAATATCGATCAGTTAGTGGTATTACTCCTGACACAAACACATTTGTAACTGGATTTACATATGATAATGTAAATACTTTTACTATATCTAGAAATGATGATGTTGATTTAACGTCAACAATATCTATATTATCAGGAGTTACTTATTATGGTGATGGTTCTAACTTAAGTGGTATCACAACTACAGATACCTTTGTCACTGGGGGTACATATGATAATGTGACTGATATAATTACGTTTACTAATAATAGTGGGGGTACTTTTAACGTTACAGGTGTTACAGATAATTTTGTTGTCGCTGGTAGTTATAGTGATTCTACGGATACTATATCTCTTTTAAGACAAGATGGTAGTTTTGTTAATATAACAGGAGTTACAGATAATTTTGTTGTCGCTGGTAGTTATAGTGATTCTACGGATACTATATCTCTATTAAGGCAAGATGGTAGTTTTGTTAATATAACAGGAATTACAGATAATTTTGTTAGTGGTGGTACATATAATAACGGAACAAATGAAATAAACTTTGTAGGTAATTCTTCTGAGACTACTTTCGATGTTGATTTAAGTTCTTTAATTAGTTCAGTAAGTGGAGATACATTTGTAGTTAGTGGTAACGCGGATGTTGCAACTTCACAATTAACATTTACATATAATACTGGAGGTACATTTACTGTAACAAATTCTGCAGCGTTATTCTCAGACAATGATATTAACGTAACTGGTGGTACTTATAACCCATCATCAGGATGTGTCACATTCACCACAAATAGTGGGACAACTTTCGATGTTTGTGGTTTTGTTACAGGTATAACAGATACCTTTACCACTGGTTCTACTTTGGTTGGTGAGACGATTCAATTCGATAGTAATATATTAGGTACCAATTATTATAATGTTAGTTTAAGTCCTGTGTTAAGTGGTAAAACAGATAATTTAACATTTAATAGTTATACATCTAATACTGAAACAATATTAAACTCAAAAGTAAGTGGGGCAACTAATTTGTCTACCACAGGATTATTTGCACAAAAGAATGGTGATAATTTAGAATTTAAAGGTTTAACATCTACTGGTGGTACTGTCACAATTACTAATGATAGTACAACAGTCAATTTAGAAGTTGTGGCTACTACTGATACTAACTCATTTAGTACTGGTGGTACGGTAACACAATCCGCAACAAGTGGTGATAGTGAAGTTATTGTGCAAATTGTAGGTAATTCAGGTTTTACACCATATAACATTACAGGACTTACAGATACGTTTGTAAATGATTTTAGTATAAGTTCAAATACATTTACTATTTCACAAAACGATGGTAGCTCATTTGTCGCTACCGCAGATACGATAGACTTAGCGTCTGTACTAAGTGCAGTTACTTTTGATATTGGTACATCTGGTAGTATATCCGCAACAACATTTAATGGTGGTACGTTTAATGGAACTTTTGTTGGTGATGGTAGTGGGTTAACAGGTATTACAGATAACAATACATTTGTCACTGGAACAACATTCGCATCCAATCAACTAACACTAACAAGAAATGATAATGTAGATATATTTAGTCTATCTGGTGGTTCTAATGTCACCTTAAGTGAAACGGCAACAAATGATATATTGATAGATGTTTCATTACCATCTTCTATGAATACATTTGTTACTGGTGGTACATATAACGAATCTACTGATACAATTACTTTAACTAGAAATGATGCGGCTACAGTAGACATTACTGGTGTTACAGATACTTTTACTACAGGATCTACATACGATAATGGAACTGCGTTAGCGACATTTACTAAAAATGATGGTACGACATATACTTTAGATTTATCAACAATAGATGTTAATGATACATTTGTCACAGGATTCACTTACAACAATACAAATACGTTTACAATTAGTAGAAATGATGGTGTTGATTTAAACACCTCAATAAATACAATGACAGGTTTAACTGTTAATGGTGATATAACTGTCACAGGAACTTCTAACTTAAATGCGGTTACTGCTACCACAATTGATTTTGATTTAAACTATACTGGCGCGACCGCTGAAGGTAGGTTATCTTGGAACTTTGAGGATGCTACTTTAGATTTAGGTATGGGTGGTGGAAACGTTACCCAACAGATTGGACAAGAAATATATTATATAGTTAAAAATCAAAGTGGGGCAACAATATCAAACGGTAGGGTTGTTAGGAACGCTGGCTCATTTGGTGCATCGGGTAGGATTTTAGGTGAATATATGATTGCGGATGGTACATATCCTTTCGCAAAAACTTTAGGTATTTCAACAGAAGATATATTAAATGGTGAAGATGGTTTAGTTACTGAATTTGGTGTTGTTAGAGGTATAGATACCACAGGTTCATTATATGGTGAATCTTGGTCTGATGGTGACGTATTATACGTTTCACCAACAATACCAGGAGGATTAACCTCAGTAGAACCAAGTGCTCCCAATCAAGTATTGGAGATGGGTGTTATTTTAAATGCAGCAGCTAACGGTTCTATATTTGTAGATAGACATTTATCAACTAAATTAGGGGATATTAGTGATATTCAAACAACTGGAGCAACAAATGGTGATTTAATTGTTTATAACTCCGCAACTACTGTTTGGGAATATAGTAAAGTACTAACAGGTGATTATGATATTAACGGAACATTGTCCGCATCAACTATAGATGGGAGTACGATATTAAGTGGTGGTACTAATCTAACAACAATAATTGAAAGTTTAGACACATACGTAACTGGTGGTACTGTTTCAGTACCTGCAACTGATAATACAAATAGTGGTTCTATTGGTTTATTTTATAAAAATTCTGATGGTACACCTAGAACACTTCCATTTGAGGATACCTATACTACAGGTTCTACATATGATAATGGAACTGAGTTAGCTACTTTTAATAGAAATGACGGTAATTCATATACTTTAGACTTATCAACAATAGATGTTAATGATACATTTAGTACTGGTGGTACGGTAACACAAAGTTCATCTATTAATGAAAACAATCAAACAATACAAATTGTAGGTAATGGTGGGTTCACACCATATAATATTACCAACGTAACAGATACATTTACAACTGGTGGGACTTATAACAATGGTACTGCGTTAATTACGTTTGATAAGAATGATGGTACAACATATGACGTAGATTTAAGTACTTTAGATTTAAATGATACATTTGTAACAGGAACGACATTTAGTTCTAATCAAGCAACAGTCACTAGAAATGATGGTACTGACGTATTACTTTTAACTGGTGGTACAAATGTTACTTTATCTAATCCATCAACTAACCAAATTAAGATAGATGTAACATCATCATTAAATATAACTACAGTTTCTACAACAACATATACCGCAACTACAAGTGATGAGATAATAGGTGTGGACACAACTTCAAACGCAGTTACAATTACTTTACCAGATTCTTTATCTTCTGGAACATTAAGGTATGAAATAAAAGATATTGGTTTTAATTCTAGAACTAACCCTATAACCATACAAGTGTTTAGTGGTTCTGATAGAATTATAACAACGTCATTAGTTTCTTCGTTTACATTGTCCGCAGACGGTGGTGCAGTTGTATTAATTAATACCGCAGCTAGAAGATGGTGGCAAATGTAATGTTATACCATAATAAAAGAATAACAAATTAAGAAACATTGATATTTATTTAAAAATAGAATTATTATGGCATTTGTACCAGATTTTATAGGAAATGTTTTATGGGTAGATAGTATACATGGAAATGATAGTACGGCTCAACCTGATAGACAAGAATATCCTTACTTAACAATCGCAGCAGCTTTAGCGGCAGCACCAACCACAGGTTCGACAGTGTTAGTTAGACCAGGTGTTTACTCAGAAGAAGGTTTAGTAGTTAATGGTAACGTATCTTTAATAGGTGAAGGTGGTTGGCAGGTAACGACTATCGGTCCTTCACCCGCTTCTGCAACAACAGATATTATTGAATTAAAACAGAATGCATATGTAGAAGGTGTAAGTGTTAACGTACCACAAGGTAGTTTTAGTGGTATATTCGCTAGTAACGCTGCAGGTACAAATAGTGCATACAATGTAACTTTTTACGGTAATGGTACTACAGGTAGTACAGGTGTTGGACTTTTTAAAAGTGGTGGTGGAAAACTTATCGGTACTGGTATTAGAGTAGAAGGTGGTGGAATACAAGATTGTTTAAAAGTAGATTCAGGGGTTTTAGCGTTAGAAGGTATTCATGTACCACAATCTAGTGGTTCAATCGAAAATGTACTATTAGTTACAACTTCGGGAGGTACATTAGCAGGTAGAGCACAAATGTTAAGTTTTAACTCAGGTAACAATAACGTAACCAATGTAGTTAAAACTACTGGTGGTGTTACAGGTGTGATACCAACCGCATTAATATTTACACCAAATATATTTAACGCAACAAATGCATACACAGGTGACGGTGAGTTTGAAACTTTAAATATGTTAGGTGGTAGATTTGAGAATGTAACTTTATCGGTTAATTTGGATTTAGCTGGTACCGCACAGGAATCTACATACAGAATAAATGCAAATCACCAACCATTATATCTTTACAATAAGGAAGCTGCTGCGTTGGCAGAATTTAGTTTAACCTTTACACAACAATCAACAGATATTTTTGATTCAAGTTTTAATGTTTTTGGTGCAGATCAAATGTCGGTTGGGTTTGCTGAAAGGGGTACTTCACTTTCCGTAGGTAGAGGATCACCTTATACTACAGGTATGGTTGTTTTAACTACAGATAGTACCGCTAGTAGTACATCAGACGGTGGTAACTTAACTGATGTAACTGATGAGGCGACTAGTAAAACAGGTAGTACATTTACTTTTCAAGGGGCTGGCGCTAACCATACAATATTAGTAGGTGTTAGGAGACAAGATTTAAATGGTGACCCATTAAAATTTTATGGTTTAGAAACATTTGTTAGCTCACAAGCGTCATCTGGTGGAACTTATGTGTTTGAATCTTGGAATGGTTCTCAATGGGTTGAAACTATGGGAATGTGTAGTAGTGTTGATAAGGGTTTTTCATATGGTACGGATTATTTTATTAGACCTAATACCGATGAATTTGTTAGAGTAGGATTAGATGAATTTATTGAATCCCCAATTGCTGATTTTGCGGTGTCCGCAGTTACATGGTCAAATAAAACTATTAATAGTGTAGACGCATATTGGTTAAGGATAAGAATTGATACGTTAGTAACAACTTTACCTAACTTCGAAAGATTTAAAATTTTAGATAGTATTTATTCTTTTTCTAAAAATGGTGTTCCTTCCGCAAAAGGTTTGGCACAATTTAGAAAAACTATAAACTTAAATGGTAATATATGGTCTGGTAATGCTGCAGGTATGGGTACTGCATTGGCTAGTTATGATAGAA
>Ga0206131_10007691_pt1 | contig 10749 bp, 9 predicted proteins | sample Helgoland_Spring_FD_148636 | JGI IMG/M metagenome (GOLD analysis project Ga0206131, IMG submission 148636) | Pelagic subsurface seawater microbial communities from Kabeltonne, Helgoland, North Sea - Helgoland_Spring_Bloom_20160517_1 | ecosystem: Environmental > Aquatic > Marine > Epipelagic ... | reverse complement strand
GACAGGAACCACAACCCTTTGGCCGTGACACCAACCTGCTGGCGATCAGCCAGAGCAGCGGCACCAACGACCAACAGATAGATGGTGAACAACAATGCGAGCCGACGCAGTGGGGAACTCTGATCCCATTGGCTGGCGATGAAAAGCAGCAGGCCAGCGCCGGTGAGCACGGCGCCGATCGACACCAGAACCCAGATGATCTTGTTGGTCCGCTGCGGCTCATCGTGTGCAGCGAGCGACGTGCGAAGGCGTTCAGCCAGATCTGAGTCGATCTGTCCTTCGGCGACCCACACAGCCAGCGCTTCGGTTGCGTCCATGGATTAAAACTACGGGACTGAACCGTTCCATGTCGTGCGGGGTTGCCGTCACTTCCAGCTGGGGCGATCAGGGTCACGAGCGCCAAGGTTGCGGGCGTACAGGGCGAAGAGTCGTTCCCAGTGTCGTTCCGCAGCTGGTTGGTCGTAACACCATCGACCGGGGAAGGCGAAACCGTGGTGTACGTCGGGATAGATCTCGACCTCGCCATGTGCCCCTGACGCTTCGAAGCGTTCCTGGAGCTCATCGACCATCGGCAGCGGCGCCAGGTCGTCGTGTTCGGCACACGCGATGTAGATCTCACCTGCACCGTTGGCAAAGCTCAGGTGCGGACTCTCTTCGGCATCGCTGACAAGCCACGTGCCGTAGAACGATGCTGCCGCTTTGACTCGCTCCGGATACCGAGCCGCGGCTGCAAGGGCATACGGCCCGCTCATGCAGTAACCGTGCGCACCAACGGCACCACCATCGGTCTCGGGTTGTTCGTCGGCAAAACTGATCAGGTCGGCCACGTCTTCCATGACCGGCGGGATCGTCATCTTGGTGCGGATCGCACGCATCGCACGATGATCGTCGCTGCCTTCGGTGAGCACGTCGGGTCCGTACTTGGTGTCGTTCCCAGCGCGGTAGTACAGGTTGGGCAACATCACGTAGTAACCAACCGAGGCCAGCCGTCGAGTCATGTCGTACAGCTCGACGCGGATGCCGGGCGCGTCCATCAGCAGCAACACCACCGGATGTGGCCCGTTGCGTTCCGGATGGCAGATGAAGGTTTCACAGGCGCCGCTGCGAGTCGGCACCTCGACAATGGTTTCAAACATGGGGGTTTCAAACATGGTGTGCAGACCTCTCTCTGTTCACTGACCAGATTTGGGCGCCGACATTGCGGGCACGTGAGTCGCAGTCGGATACGCGAATGCGAACACGAGAGCCTGCCCAACAAAGAAGGCGAGCGCGATTGCCCAGTTGATGCGGTAGGCCGTGAGCGCGTCACCGATAGTGCTTGGATCGCCGACGACGGCAGCACCGATGGCAATACCGAGAGCGATTGCGAGCTGGAACACGGTGGTGCGGCCGGCGCCACCCATGCCGAATCGTTGCGGGGGTACGTCGCGCATTGTTGCGGCAACCAAGATTGCGAAGCTGCACCCAGCAGCGACCCCGACAAAGAGCCCAGGGATGAGGATGCCGAGCACGAAGTCCGGCTCGCTACCCGTGAATATCAGGTGCACGACCATGCCAATAGCGCCAGCTATGCCACCGATCACGAGCACCAGGCCGTTTCCGCGTTTATCAGCGACGCGTCCCATGATTGGTGACAGCACCACGGCAAGTCCAGGACCGGGAAACAGCGCAAGACCGACTTTGACGACCGACCACTGCCACCAATCGAGCATGAAGGCTGGCAGCACGACGAACCATCCGAAGAAGGCGGCGCAGAAGAAGGTGGTGCCGACCAGCGAGACAGAGAACGACCGGATCTTCAGCAGATCGAGGTCGAACAGCGGGGCTGGGTGTTGCCGGGAGCGGCGCACAAACCCCCACAACAAGACAGCAGCCCCGAGCACACACATGCCCGTCGGCACGCTGAAAAAGCCCCACGTCTCTGTCTGCGCGATCGCCAATACCAACAGGCCCACGCCGATCGAGGCCATCGGCACACTCACCGGGTCGACCCGGTCAGGAAGATCATCGGCGCGCGACTCCACCAGGATGAATGCACCAAGCACGATCGCCACGATCCCCACCGGGATGTTGACAAGGAATACCGACCGCCACCCGAAGGCGTTGATGAGCGCTGCGCCGATAGACGGCCCAAGCGCTGCGGCCAACGCTCCGCTGGCACCCCAAATGCCGACGGCCATACCTCGTCGTTCTGGTGGAAACGCTGGCAGTAGCAACGCGAGCGCGGCAGGAAACTGCATGGCACCGCCAACCGATTGCAGTACTCGGGATGCAATGAGTGTCGAAGCATCAACGCTGAGGCCTGAGCTGAGCGAGCCGAGCAAGAAGACAAACAATCCGATCAGGAAGAGTCGTTTACGACCGTAACGATCAGCAGCCCACCCCGCCAGCAGCAATAACGCAGCGATGCCGATGTTGTAGGCGGTGAAGATCCACGAAAGGGTCGCTCGCGATGTTCCCTCGAAGGATTCTTGGATATCGGTGAACGCAAGCGAGATGACCGTGATCTCGAGGCTGACCATGAATCCGGCGGCGGCGGTGATAGCCAGCGTCCACCATGAATGATTGCTGATCTTCGACGGCGGTGCAGACACCCCCGGACTGTAGGCGCAACGCCCAATCTCTTCTTGTTCTGCCACTACTTCTTCAGGTAGCGCCGTGTAGCCGGGTTTGAGCCGCCCCTCGGCTTCGGGATGGACTCGGGAAGAATTTTTGCCCCCGACACATCGGGTCGCAATCGGCAACGGTGGACAAAACCCACCGACGGGGAGAGTCATGTACATCGAATGGGCATTCGCACAGCTCGAACCAGGCGACACGCAGACGGAGCGTCGAGCGTCTGCGATCGGATGAGAACGGCGAGCGCCTTCTCACGTTGTGGCATCTGGCCCGACGGGTGCGTGAGGTCGCCTGAGCGCACCACACAGACGTGTGAGAGCCCCAGGAATCAGAGTTCGAGACCGTCGAGGAGGCGAGAGATCATGATCTTCTGCACCTCAGACGTGCCCTCATAGATCTGGTACACCCGCACATCGCGGTAAATCTTTTCGACCGGATAGTCGTTGAGGAAGCCGTAGCCGCCGTGGATCTGGATCGCAGCTGATGCGACGCGTTCGGCCATTTCGGAAGCAAAAAGTTTGGCCATCGACGCTTCGCGGGCGCATTCGATGCCAGCGTCGCGTAACGCTGCTGCATGCAAATACAGCTGTCGGCCCGCTTCGATTTCGGTTGCCATGTCGGCCAGCTTGAACGCAACGGCCTGGTGTTCGATTATTGGTTTGCCGAAGGTCTCTCGCTCCTTCGCATAGTCATGAGCAGCTTTGAGCGCGGCGCGAGCGCCTCCGACCGATTGCGCGGCAACGCCGATGCGGCCGAGTGACAGGTTGCCAAGCGCAATACCTAAGCCACGCCCGAGTTCACCCAGCACATCAGAAGCCGGCACTCGCATGTCCTCGAACGCAACCTGGCAGGTGTCGTTGGTGCGGTGGCCGAGCTTGTTTTCCTTGGCGATGACCTGATAGCCGGGGTTGTCTGTCGGGGTGATAAACGCAGAGATACCACGTTTGCCGAGTGACGGGTCGGTCACCGCAATGATCATGGCAACATCAGAGGTGGAGCCTGCGGTGATGAACGCCTTTTGACCGGTGATCACATATTCGTCGCCGTCTCTGACCGCCCGTGTCGTGATCGCTGCCGCATCCGATCCGGTATGTGGTTCGGTCAGGTGGATCGAACCAAGCCACTCCCCCGACGTCAGCTTGGTCAGGTAGTCACGCTTCTGCTGTTCGGTACCGAGCTGTTCGATCGCAGCAGCGACTGGCGAGTTGTTTGCGGCCATCATGTTGCAGACCCCGCCATCGGCAGCCGAGATCTCTTCGATAGCGAGCGCGTACGACGTGAAGTCCGCTCCGGCGCCGCCCCACTCGGGCGCAACCATCACACCCATCAGACCGATCGCTGCCATTCTTCTATACAGATCACGCGGCGCTCCGCCGGTGCGGTCCCACTCGGCCGCAAACGGGGCAATCTCGTGCTCAGCGAATGAACGAGCTGTAGCCCGGATTGCGTGTTGTTCTTCGGAAAGTAAAGCCACGTCGTTTGTCTAGTCGCCCCAGTAGTCAAACCGAAGTCGGGGTTGGTTCAGCTGAGGCCAGCAACCGGATGGGTTGGTTGGCGATCGTGGACACTCGCCAAGAATGCGGTTGCGTCCTCAAGGCGGTCGTTGTTGACGTACGCCGCGAGCAACGTGTTCGTGACCATGTCGCGTTGGGCCCGACTCCCTCCGATGCGGACCACCTGATCCATGAGCGGTTCGAGCAGTTCGATTGTGTTGGACCATTGTTCCGCTTCGAACGCCTGGTAAGCCCGAGCGAGTAACGCACCGGTTGTCTCGGCGGGGAGTTTGCCGGCCTCGCCGAGCTCCTGTAGCTGCACGATCGAGGCAGTGAGTTGTTCGGTCTCGCCCAGGGCTGCATAGACCATGCCGACGTGGGCATCGACGAACACAATGGGCCTCCCAAATTGCGCCTCGTAATAATCGCGTACCGTTTCCCAGGCGTTGCTGTCGCGTTCGTTTCCGGCCAGTTCGGAACGCCAGAGAAACGACGCCGAGTCGGTGAACACATTGATCGACGGGCTGTCGGAGTGGCCGGGAAGGCAGTTCTCTTCGAAGGCCTTCCACGCGGCGTCGTTACTTCCCCTTGCCATAAGCAAGATGGCGTAGTGCCACCAGATGTGGCAGTGCAACAGGCTGTCGCGGTCGAAGTCAGGGAGCCAATCAGTCAAGAAAGTGGTGGCAGCATCGTCGTCGCCCGCCTCGTACAAGGCATGGGCCAAGGTGTGTGCGCCGTGGGGGTTGTTCGGCCGTTGTTCGAGCGCCTGTTCGGCCAGCTTGCGGCCGCGATCCCAGTGTCCGGTTTCGAGCAGGGCAAACGCGTAGGCCGTGGCGAACCACCAGTCGTCGCCGTAGTGGGTGGCGAGTGGCTCGAGCAGTTCGAGTTGTTCGGCCTCACGACCGACTCGTCCGCTGAATCCAATGGTGCCGAAGACACCGGTTGATGGCGCCAAGGCCAAGGCGTCACGTGGGTAGTCCTGAAGATGCTCCCGGGTCAGTGCCAGCCCTGCCGGAACCTGGCCGGTGATAAGGAGTTTGACGATGGCAACATGTTGTTGTTCTCTGGCGGTGGTTTGCTCTGCCAGTTGAGCTGCAGTCTCGATCACGGTGCGAGCCATCTTGCCTCGACCGTTGACGTGGTGATCGCGGGCCAGTGCTGCATGGGCAAGTGCGAAGTTGGGGTCTGCCTCGATGGCGTCGCCTAAGCGCTCTGCGACGCGACCATCAGCAGCCAGCATGCGATCGGCAGCGTCGGCGTAGGCGTCGAACGCCTCGACGGACGAGGTGCTCACCTCGAGGCCATAACGATCCTTGAACATGTTCGCTCCTCATCATTGACGGTTCGCTCGGTTCCGAGCCGCTCTCCTATCCATCTCACACCACTGACGAACACTTCTCCAAGAGTCGCGTATGTCACCGTGCTCGGGACCGAGTCAGGATTCGTCTAGCTCAAATGGAGCTCTAGATAGGGCACGAGAAGTTTGCCGATCTCGTCGAGATGATCTTGGCGTGCCTTGCCTTTGGCGGGCGCTCGTTCCAGTAGCGCACGGGTTACTTCGCTGACGGTGAGTGCGATTCGGCGGCGTGCGGCCAGGTCGACCGTGCGCGGCGACATCATCGTGAACCACCGAGCCAGCATCTCGATCTGGATCTCACGCAGCTGGTGGTCTCGCAGATGCCGCATCACTTCGAAGTACCCGGGTCGCTTTTTTGCGAGATCGGCAATGCCGTCGACAACCATGGCCAGCGATTCGGCGATGGCCTCGGTTCCCTTCTCCGCAATCAGCATCTCGACTGCGACCACGGTGTCGGCCAGCAGCTCTGCGAACGAGTCAGCAAGCGCCACGGCGATGGCTGTCTTGTCATCGAAGAATCGGTACAGCGCACCGACGGAAAGGCCTGCTTCCTTCGCGATCATCGTTGTTGTCGCGCTGCCCACGCCGTGTTCATGGAACACCATGTCGGCGGCATCGAGTATCGACTGCACCGTCTGTTCCGAGCGAGCCTGACGCGGCGTTGCCCGTTTTCCGGAGTCGGTCACGTTCTCGACCGAACGCAGAGATGCATGGCTTCATGTTAGTCGAGGCCTGAACGCTACGTGAATAAACCTTCGCGTTTTACCTTGACAGCCTTAAAGACACGAAGTATCGTTCACGTTTGTACAAAGCAATGCGCACTTCTTCGGCGGCGGATCCGTTGCCAGGCGGCGCCACCTGATGGGTGGCGTGGCAACGAAACAGTCGTCCTCGGCCCCGGATGAGCCGACCCGGTGCCGAGGGTGGCGACTATCGCCTGTGTCATCGACTAACCGGACAGGCACAGAACACACGTCTGTTGCGGCATCTCGGGTGTGGTTTGCGTCGGGAGTGCTGACAACGCTAAACCCAGATCATGCGTGCAGGCAGTATCACCGGTCCCCGACAGTTCGAGATCATCGATGTGCCCGAGCCGGCGCCGAGCGCTACTGGTGCCGTAGTCGAGATCGCGTTGTGCGGGATCTGCGGCAGCGACGTGCACGCGTATGTCGAAGGTTGGGACTATCCGTCAAACCTGTGTGGTCATGAATGGCTCGGCACGGTCGTGGCTATTGGCAACCAGGTGAACAACGTGGCCGAGGGTGACTTGGTCATGGGCGGCATCACTCCCGGTTGCGGCGCCTGTTCGTATTGTGTGGCCGGCCATCCTCAGTACTGCCGTCCGGCGGCACGTGACTACAACGGCATGGGCCCCGACCCGTCGCCATCGGGGGGATTCGCTCCCCTGATCGGACTCGATGCCACCCGACTTGCCGTGATGCCAGAGGGTATTACTGCGGTGCAAGGCGCGCTCGTCGAGCCAACATCGGTCGCTTTCCACGCGGTGCGCCAGAGCCGACAACGACCTGGTGATGTTGTCGTTGTGGTCGGCGCTGGACCGATCGGCCAACTCACGGCGCAGTGCGCCAAACTTGCCGGTGCTGGACTGGTGATCGTGGTGGAACCCGATCCGCAACGGCGGGCAATGGCGACCGATTTCGGTGCCGACCTGGTGTTCGAGCCTGGCCCTGATCTCCGCCGGCAGGTGCGGGCGCTGACGAATGGTATGGGCGCCGATGTCGCCTACGACGCCGCTGGCGTGCCGCAAACGCTCGAAGCGTCGATCGATCTTGTTCGGCGTGGCGGTTCGGTCTGCCTCGTCGGCGTGACCAGTGCACCGGCCGAGGTGCGCACAAACCGGTGGCTGACCAAAGAACTCACTATCACTACGTCGATCGTGTTCACGATCGCCGAGGCCACTCGGGTCGCCCGCCTGATCGTGGACGGTCGACTTCAGGTCGAAGCATTACACCAGGGCACCGTGTCGCTCGACGAACTTCCGTCGACGATCGAGAAGTACGCCACTCGCGATCTCACCGCACTAAAGATCATGGTTGACCCCACCGGCGGCTGACTGTCGGCGCCAACCTGTTCCACGAGCGGCCGCAACGCTGCCAAAGCTTCGTCGTTCAGACGCACGGAGCTCGCTTTTGGCATGACATCGGCTGTATGACGAAACGTCCCACAGTCACTCAAGGTGCTCTGGGCGCTTTGGGTCCCCCGCAATCCCATTCATTGCAGGCTGGCCGGACTTCGACGGTGTAGCGTCGGCCGTCATGACCGCCGACGAAAGCAAACATCTATGAGCGACACCTCACAAGGGCCGGGCTGGTGGATGGCGTCGGACAACAAGTGGTACCCACCAGAATTAGCACCACAAGCACAACCGCAGGCACAACCGTTGCCGGCCTACCCGTACGCCGGACACAAACTAGCAGCTCAGGTACAACAGCACCCCGTGACTGTCAGCCCATGGGGTCGCCTTGGGGCTTATGTCCTCGAGGCCGTGCTCGTCACGGTGACGCTGGGCATCGGTTGGCTGATTTGGGCCGCGATCATCGCTAGTCAAGGCCAGACACCTGCCAAGCGCATCCTTGGCCACCGTGTGGTCATGCAAGACACAGGACAAACCGCTGGCTTCGCAAGAATGTTCTGGGTCCGAGGCCTCCTCGCTGGTCTCGTGGCGTCAGTGGCGATTCCTATCACCCTGGGCATCTTGTTGTTCATGCCCTTTTGGGACAAGAACAATGAGAACATCTGGGACAAGGTAAGCGGCACACGGGTCGTACCTAGCTAGACCCGTTACGACAGCCTGGTTCGCAGGGTGTCGACACCTTCACCATCGAGGGAGTCGGCGGTCTCAAGCGACGGCAGCCAACGTTCGATCGGCACGCCGAGATCGACCCCGAGCGGTCGACTCATGTCTTGCCCATGAATGGTGACATCGCACCACGCAGTCCCATGACCGGCCCCACCAGCATGTGCGCAGCGACCCCTTTTACCGTCCACTCGCCACAAGACGACGACGTGTCCCACTGCTCGCCAGTAAGCCCTTCGAGGAAGTCAGCGAATCGATGGCGCTCTTCAGCGATGGCACCGCCAGGTAGGACTTGATCGACCGGATCTCAGCCCGAGTGTCCGGCACCGCCTGTTTGCAGCACGCGCCGCAGCGGCAGTACATGAGACGTCGTACTGGTCAGTCTCCACCCTTCCCCTTTGTGTCATCGCCACAGGCGGTCGAACACGTCGAGAAAGAGCTGGGTGGTGAGCCGAAGCGAGTCGACGTCGATGCGCTCGTCATTGCCGTGGAACCGACTCAGGAACTCGCTGAGCGGGACCTTGTCGCTGAGCAGGCCGGCGCCGTAGGCCGGGATGCCGCGCTCGCGATAGAAGCGACAGTCGGTGCCGCCGGTGACCAGGCTCGGCATGACGGTCGCTTCGGGATAGGCGATGCGGATGGCGTCGCCGAGTGCGTCCCACAGCGGTGACTCGGTCGAGGAGACGCCGAACCCGTTGGTCAGGTCATCGCGGTACCACTCGATCTCGACCGACGGCATCAGGTCGGCTCCGATGATCTCGGGAAGCAGCTGGTCGATATCTTGCTGGGTCTGGCCGGGGAGCATGCGGATGTCGAGTTCGAGCACGGCGGTGTCAGGAACGGTGTTGAGTTTCTCGCCGCTTTGGATCTTGTTGGGGTTGATCGTCATGTGGCTGCATGAGTGCAGGTTGCTGGCCAACGCGGGCGGAAGCGCCGCCAATGCATCGTTGATGTGGGCCGGGTCGAGCAGCTGTTTCTGAATCTCGGGGTCGAGTCCGAGGGCACCGACGCGGGCGGCGAACACCTCGTCGAGTCGGGGCGCAAGTTCAGCCGTAGCAATCCGGCGCACGATCTCGGATGCCTTGATGAGTGCGTTGTCAGTTGCGTAGGACATCGAGCCGTGGCTGGGCGTGCCCCGCACCGTGATGCGGCGGGCACCGGAGTGTTTCTCGCCGGTGGTCAGCAACACGGTCGTGCCGTCGTCGCCGAATGATGGGGTGCCGCCGTATTCGCTGATCACGTAGTCGCAGTGCAGGATGTCCCAGTGATCCTGCAGGAGCTGTTTGGCACCGAGCACACTCCCGGCCTCTTCGTCGGCCACCGCGAAGTAGACGATGTCGCCGGGATACCGCTTGCCGGTTCGAACGACCTCGCGGAACGCAACCAGCATCGACGAGGTCAGGTTCAACATGTCGACCGCACCACGACCCCACACCTCGTCGACGCCGTCGGCAGATGTGATCAGCTCGCCTCCGAACGGGTCGTTGGTCCAGCCGTCGGGGTTGGCGGGCACGACATCGGTATGGGCACACAGGCACAGGTCGGGGGCGTCGGGGTCGGTGCCCTCGTAGCGGGCGACGAGCGAGACTCGGCCGGGTTCGGTCTCGAACAGCTCAAAGTCCACGCCGTAGCCCTCGAGTTCGTTGCGGAGCAGTTCGGCGCTGCGGACCTCGTGGCCCGATTCGGGCGTGCCGTCGTTGACGCACTGGTTTCGGATCAGCGCCTGCAACAGCTCGACGGTCTCACCGGTGAGGATGTCGATCGATGTACTCATGTCAGCTCCTGGGTTGCGCGCCTACCCCTCGACCTTAGAGCCCCACGCAGACCAGAGCCCTGCGAAGGCGATGGCCGAGGTTTCCGTCAGCCTGAGCTTCTGGGCGTGTGACCTCGGTCAGTCGCCCACTCCGTTGAGGGTGTCGACCACGGCCATGACAAAGACCCGTCTACCTGACTCGATCATCTGACCTAGCGTCGGGAACGGCGCGTCGAGTGCGCCGATCTCACAGAAGCCGTGACACAGGTAGACGGCTTTCTCCCCCAGATCGGCGCCTTGGCGAGCCTGCACGGCTTCGGCCGCGCCGCGTGCAGCTCCATCGAGACTGCCGATATCGACCAGCTCGAGTGAAGTCCGAACCGTGCCGTTACTAGCCGGTTGCCCGTACACGGTGCCGATCATGAATCCACGCACCCCATGGTCGAGCTACGCTCGCATGGTGCCGGACGTACCAAGGTGACGAAAGACACCTGGGACGCAAGGATTGACCGCATCGTATCCACTGTGAGCGTGCACCCACTGGAGTAGGGAGTTCGACGAGATCGGTCAACTTTGGGGCGCGGCAGCGGAACTTGGCCCGGGGTCGCGTCATGCGATCTCGGTGCCGTTGGGTCGTTGAACGTGGATCTGGCCGTTGTTGTCGCGCCAGACCTTGTAGCCCTTTTGTTTCCACCTGTTGTGCCTGCCG
>Ga0206131_10007689_pt1 | contig 10749 bp, 13 predicted proteins | sample Helgoland_Spring_FD_148636 | JGI IMG/M metagenome (GOLD analysis project Ga0206131, IMG submission 148636) | Pelagic subsurface seawater microbial communities from Kabeltonne, Helgoland, North Sea - Helgoland_Spring_Bloom_20160517_1 | ecosystem: Environmental > Aquatic > Marine > Epipelagic ... | reverse complement strand
CAGTGATTTTTGTAAAGCCATCATGATCGCTCCGACAGCTTGATTTGATAATTTGTGATCCATATTAATCTCCTATAATTTATAATACTATTATAGCACCCTTTTGGTGGGTTGTCAAGTCTTTTTTTGGATTTTTTGTATTTTCAAAGCTTTTCCTATGACTTGATGCATGTCGTAATATTTAAAATCTGCTAGTCTTCCTCCAAATACATATTGCCCTTCCTTAGAAGAAAGTTGCTTATATTTCTTATATAAATCATTGTTTTGTTTGTTATTTATTGGATAGTAGGGAGTGTTGTTTCCCGTATATTCTAGAGGATACTCTTTGGTTACAATCGTAGAATTTAAATTTTTTTTATAGTTATCAAAATGCTTGTGTTCAACTATTCTAGTGTATTCCTTGTCTAAATCTTGGTGCGTTACGATGCTTGTTCCCTGATAAAGATCGCAATCTTTTAATTCATGCTCAAATCTCAAACTTCTGTAGTCTAATTTGCCGTAATTAAAATCATAGAACTTGTCAAGCATACCAGAATAAAATATTTTATATTTTGTGTTTTTCTCAATTTTTTCTTTTATGTTAAAAAAATCTGTGTTGAGTAAAATGTCGCAGCGTTCCGTCATTTGTTGAAAAATTGGAGTATAACCTCCAATTGGAATACCCTCATATTTATCTCCATAGTAGGAAGTGTCGAATGTAAGTCTAAAGGGCAGTCTTTTTATTACAAATGCTGGTATTTCCGAGGGTGTTTTGCCCCACTGTTTCGTAGTGTAATTCTTGATTAGCGTCTCATAAACTTCTTCGCCGACGGATGCTAGGGCAAACTCCTCTATGTTCCTATAATGATCTTTCTTAAAAGAGCTAGTCTTTTCATCTAAGAGCTTTTTTGCATCTTTAGGGTTGGTCGTGCCCCACAACTCATAGAAAGTATGTAGGCAAAAGGGAAGTGTATATAATTTTCCATCTTTCATTGACATCGATTTGTGCTTGTAATTGTTGAAAGAAGCAAATTGATTTATAAAATTCCATATGTTATCATCATTGGTGTGAAAAATATGGGGGCCATACATGTGAATAGGGATATCCTCAAGTTCTTTTGTATAGCAATTTCCACCTATATGATCTCTCTTTTCCACTATCAAGCATTTGAATCCCATTCTAGAAAATTCAAATGCTATAGTAGAATTGAAAAATCCAGCACCTACAAATGTATAATCATACATCTTTCACAATCCACCACTTCTCATCTTCAACAAAAAACTTTAGTTTGAAATCGCCACAGAACCTACTCACTGCTCTGCGAACACTGTCCCAATAAGGGGTATAGTCGTCTCCAAATATGATTCCGCCGTTATTAAGAATGGGATAATAATTTTTTATGTCCGAATAGACATCTTCTTCAAGATGGGAACCATCGATATAAATCAGATCAGCTTTTATGTTTTTAAATTGAAAATATTTTGCGCCGGCTGTACTTGTGTTTGGAAAAGGCAAAATCATATCTTGCATTCCTTCATGAACTACGTTGCTTAAAAATTGATAATAAATTGTTGGATAACCATTCTTAAGGCACAAACTTCTCTCTTCAGTGTGTGCAAATCTTGTCCAAAACTCTTCAGCACCAAGCCAAGTATCAACGCAATATATTTTTGTGTTTAAGTTTCTTCTTTTGCACTCTTTGGCCATATGTATTGCTGAGGCTCCGACCCATGTTCCTACTTCAATAATCACACTAGGTTTCACCATTTGAATCACTTTGGAAAAAATCGGATGCTCACTTTGCCATCCATATAATTTTTTTGGTAGAATCTCGAGGTTTTCATATATTCTCTTATTAATTTCATTCATTTGTTTTTCCTTTTATAAATTAATTTCATATTTATTTTTTATGAACCAGTTTGCTTTAAATTTGTATAAGTCAATCTCTGGGAAATATTCTGTTTTTCTCATCACTCCATTCCTATACACATCTGAAGGGTCAGAATCCCGCCTTGAGCGACATATGTGTGGATAATTCTTTAAGATAAAAGATTCTTTTGAAATCAAAGACGACTTAATTTTGTTTAAAACTTCAAAATCATTTGAATAATTTTCGTATTCCAAAATATGTTTTGAAAATTTATTCAAAACTGCTAAATCATACAGGCCAATAAACATTGACTCTATAGCTTTGATGTAGAGTCTCTTAGGAGATCCATCTTTGGATACATTCAATACTTTTTCATAGAAACCATCTCCAAAGTCGCAAGTATCATGACAGTAAAAGAACAATTCATTTTCGTTAATCGTGTCGCTGTTTTTCAACATGTATATTAGTCCAGTCAAGTCAAAAGAATTTAATTTTGTATAAATGATATTATTTTCTTTCGCTTCGTGTTCACAACCACCCACGATAAATATAAAAGAATCTTTATTGTCGATATAGGTTTTTGAACTTTGAATCATTTTACTAGTAGTATCAAAATTATTTATATTAGAATTAACTACTATATTAATATTTCTCATCTTTTATTTCCTCATTGAATGAAAGATCTGGTGCTATATTAAGCAGGGTAAAGTCTTTAAGTCTAGACTTTTTAACATCTTTTTTAGTTCTAACAGCAAGATCGTACATCGTCTTCTTTTCTGTACCGACATGATAAATCTTTCCAATTTCAATATTATTAATGGTGTATGTGATTTTTTCAAATATCTTGTCTAGATAATCTTTGTTTGTTATTTGGTCTGTGAACGCAGAATCATACGGAAAATGTTGTGGAAAAAAACTAGTTCTAATAATTGCCGAATTTTCATAATTCATAACTAAATATTCACCAGCCATTTTAGTCCTAGCATATTTGGTTAAGGGGTTGGTGTAATCTTTGGGCCTATAATCACCTTTCTTCCCATCAAATACAGAATCTGTTGAAACATACAGCAAGAAGCATTGATTTTTACAAGCAACTTCTACAATGTTTGCCGTACCAACGACATTCACTCGATTGCATTCTAAAAAAAAGTCGGAAACATTAGCTTTCTTTACGTCTGTAAATGCCGCGCAATGAATTAAAAAATTTATATTTCTATTCTGGTAATAATCCCATACTGAACGGAGATTGGTTATGTCCATCTCTCTGCTTGTTGGCGCAAAATATGATATATTGTGATCGTCAAAATAAGAAATGAACTTTTTGCCCAAATTTCCAGACCCACCTGTTATTAATACGTTGCCTAAAACCATTTATAAAGCCCCTTTTCAAACTTAGGTTTCCACCCGAGTTTCCTTAACTTGTCAGATGAAATGGAATATCTTAAATCTTGGCCCCATCGATTTGGAACAAACTTAATACATTCTTGTCCCTTTTCGTACCAAGATAAGACTTCTTCTACAACCTCTAGGTTTATCAAGTGGTTCTCGGCGGCAATATTGAATACTTCATTCTTTACATTTGAATTAATAATTGTAAAAATGCCGTCTACATTATCCTTAACGTATGTCCAGTCTCTCACATATGTTCCATCTCCATGAATTGGAATCTTTTTTCCATCTTTAATTGAAGATATACATTTTGGAATTAGCTTTTCTTCATATTGTCGAGGACCATAATTGTTTGCGCTTCGAGTAATTATGTAATCTAATCCAAATGTCCTGTTGTACGATAGGACTAACATTTCAGCCGCAGCTTTAGTTGCAGAATATGGATTGGATGGAGTTAGCTTATCTGCCTCAATAAAGGATCCTTCCAGTCTATCTCCATATACTTCATCAGTAGAGATGTGAAAAAACAAAGGTCTATTATGAGATTGTTTGCCTCTTACTAGCTCAAGGAGATTGTGGACTCCTAAAATATTACTCTTTATAAAAGGATCTGTGTCTCTAATGCTATTGTCTACATGACTCTCGGCAGCAAAATTCACTATAACATCGCAATTTGGAAGATGAGCCATCTCGGAAATATCTTGCTTCAATAAAGTATAATTATCATTATTATCCCACGGTAATGTTTCGTTAGCGGCATAAGTCATCTTGTCGACATCCAATACTTTGTGACCCTCCTCTAGAGCTCTCTCAACAAAGTGAGAACCTATAAAGCCTCGGCCGCCTGTTACTAAAAATTTCATTTTTTCTCCTTAAAAAATTTAGGATCCTTGCAATAATCTTCAAAAGATATTGCCTCATGATCTCTTTTACTCATTATAACACATTCTTTAGGGGTCTGCAGTGAAATTTCTATATCTTTATCAAAAAAATTTATAGACCCTTCTGCTTCAGAGTTATATTTGCTAGAGCATTTATATAGGACATAAGAGTCTTCTAGAGCCTCGAAGCCGTGAGCAAACCCGGCGGGAACCCAGAGCGCCAGATTATTACTGTCGGATAGCTCAAAAGCAAAGCTTTTCCCATATGTTTCAGAACCAACTCTTATATCAACGATATAATCAATTATCCTACCCTTAACAACAGAAACAAACTTGCCCATTGGTCCAGACCATTGATAATGTAAGCCTCTTACCACCCCTCTCTTAGAAAAGGAAAGGTTATCTTGTACAAATTCTACCCCAAGGTCAACTTGTATGGCGGATGGACATCCTTCCATGAAGAAGCCTCTGTTATCCAAATACTTTTTTCTTTCAAAAATTTTAAATTCTCTCATTTGTATAGAATGTCTCCCAAATCTTTCCATATTTTTCCAAATAAAAAGTGGTCAGATTTAAATTGGGCATCATTTTTTTTCTCTCCAATTGAGGAATGGAAATTGGCGGACTCGTCATGATAGAGAAAAATATTTTTACCAAAATATAAAGGGGCTTGGCCTCGCTTCACAAGCCTCAAGCATATATCTACATCTTGAAAGTTTTTTGATAGACTTGGATTTAGTCCTCCTATTTGCACGAATTGCTTCAAGTCCCACACATGAAATGCCCCAGTCACAAAAAAACAAGGCTTATCACAATTCACAAATGGATCATTTGGGGAGGAAAATCTTTTGAAATGCATAGGAGAAAATGAAATAGGATAATTAGTCTTAAACCATGTATCGCCACCAAACTGAACCGTGTTTCTCCACTTGCCATCCAAGTATTTTGATCCAAACTCTTTTATGTTATCGGTATCAACTTCTCCACTTAAAGACATTTCTTGTGGAGGGTAAATTAGTTTTGTACCCGATATGATAGATTTTGATTCTCTATGTTTTTTTAAAATATTTCCAAAAGTCTTCTCATCAGGTGTCCACAAGTCAGAGTTCCATAAAATCATTTCAGAACAACCAAGATCGTAACATATCTTGGCGGCGATATTGTTTAACATTGAAAAATTAAAGCCCTTGTCGTTATCTATCCTTAAATATGAAAAATTTTCAGGTAAATATTTATCCAATCTTTCTAGAGATCGATCATCGACGATGACTACATTAGACTCTTCAGAGACACAATTGGAAACTAAATTATTTATCGTTACTTTCAATAATTCAACATTATCCTTAATTGGAATTATAACACAAGGAAGGTTCGAATTAAAGCTGTCTGATTGTTCCAATGAACATTTATATAGGACATTAATTTTTTCAAACCCAAGCTTGTCTTTAGAGATGATGCTTTTCAATCTCAACTCTTTTTGACTTACTGAGAAATGGTTGCTTTTGTCCCAAGTTTGTTCAAAAAAATTACACTCATAAAACAATTTCATCTTCAGTCTCCATTGGATCAGCCTCTACGATAGCATTGCAAAATCCTTCATAAAGCTTCTCGGCTCTAAACTTTGTCTCGACCAAACCTTGCAAGGTCTTTGCGGTTGTCAAAGCTTCATCATGATTGTTTAACATCCAGCTTAGCGAATCTTTGAATGAATTTTCATCGGCGTATGCCCACATGGACTCTTTCTGAATTACATTATCCCATACGGCTTGTTGTTGAACTGGGCGCATTGAGAAGCCAACTTTTGTAAACAGATCCTCGCCATCATGACGCAAGAAGTCCAATTGACCGGACCATGGGATCGTAATGATCGGAAGAGCACAACGAGCAGCTTCAAACAATGGAAGTCCAAATCCTTCACCGTGTGCGATGTTAACAAGGCACTTAACCTTATCATGCTCGTAAAGGGCTCTCATTTGCCCCTCAGAGAGGTCTCCGTGAAGCAGAGATACAGAACACTTCCGATTGGGATAGCGACTTAGAATAGCCTCTAAGCGGCTCTCAGTGGCGTCCAAGTCAATGACCGATCCACCCTTGATACACGTCTTTAATACAAGACCAACTTCTTGATTTTCAAAATTCTCTACGAACCACATGATTGTGTTCTCGAAGTTCTTTCGAGGCCCAAACTGAGATACAACAAGAAAGTTGAAATCATGTCGAGGATTGAATCCCGTGATCTCTTCCGCTTCCGCTAGGGGAGTTGTTTCGTGCACGATTTCGATTGGTGTCTCGAGACGATACTTTGTACCATCTTTCAATGTGACGTTTGTTCTTTCGTATGTAGATTTTGCATGGTGAGATACAACAAGGATTTTGTCCATCTCATTTCCCTTCTGCAACCACAGTGGTGCAACACGATCTGTTTCAATACCTGCTGTAAAGCCGATGTTGATCGGGCAAAGCTTTTGAAACTCATTTGGGATTGTAATTTGAAGAGACATGTCAGGTTGCAATTTCTTTTGTTGCAACAGGATTTGAGTCTCTGCGATGCGAGCATCTATCCAATCGCGCTCTTCACTTTCTTGCCAAACCCATCCGGACTTACCCCATGGAATTGGTTGAACGTAGACATCGAATAAATCTTCTCGAGATCTCAATGCACGGAGAGCAAATCTAGACTGTTCCCCATAACCGGTAGCACTCAATATTGGTGCTCTTACAAAAATTTTCTTTTTCATTTATTCTCCAAAAATTTATTAACAAGCCATGAGGATGATTGTGGCTTATCTTGTCCGCCAATCCCCCAAAGCATTTGAATTCCTAGTTCATCGCACAGATCCATTTCGGGTGTGTTTTCTTTCTTGCGGTCTCCGCCGTTCGCAAACGCATCTGGTTTCATGCAAACAATCGCATCACATGCTGTATTATCAGCATCATCAAATCCCATCACATATTCTACAGATGCAAACTCTGAGATGATTTCAGAACGTTCTTTAAAGGTCATGAATACATAACCCTTCTTTCTCATGAGCCACTCATCAGAGTTAAGAGCTACAATCACCTTACCCCACTTGGAGGCTTCTTTAAACATTCTTATGTGACCAATGTGTGGAGGATCGAACCCTCCGGATACCATGATTGTTTTTTTCACCTATTCTCCCACAATTGCTAATTCTAATGTTGAGTACAGAAACTCTTTTCCTTTTATCATCACTCTGTATACATCGAAGCCTTGAATGTCTTTCGAGACCCACTCTACAACGAGGCCCATTTCGTCTTCATTTGTTGAGACAAGATTTCCTGGTTTGATTGAATTGATCTCTCTCATGTGACGAGAGTGAACGTTGTAAGTTACTTCCCCATCATAAAGATCGTCACCCACTCTCATACACATGTATGCTTGAGAGGCCCAGGCCTTCATTTGGCCGTTATCAGTGTATACTTTTAACCTGTCATTGCTCATGCGACTTCCTTAAAAGTGATTCCATTGTAATTCTTCCTTGTCTCCCAAGAACCATGCTTCTCGTGAATCTTAAGCATAAGATTGACCCACCTTTCTCCAAATTTTTCAAAGTTATAGTTTTCTTCGACATGCTTCGCTCCTTTCATTCCTAATTCATATCTGTCTTCTCGAGACAAAGAGTACATCTTATCAAGTGCTGAGTGTAATTGCTCTTTTGAGATCCGATCTTCGTAAATGTAAGGAACTTGTTGCGAGCCAATGATTGATTTCGATGTCGGGTGAATCGGAAAACCAAAAGGTCCATCAACGCCCATAACTTGCTCTTGAAGGCCACCGGTCATATTCACAATGATCGGAGTACCACAAGCTAGAGACTCTAGAGTTCCAAGACCGAAACCTTCTGCATCAGCAATGTTGACCGTACAGTCTGCCGAGATATAGAATGCAGGCATTCCTTTAAGTGCGACTTTCTTTGTGGAAAATACAACTTGTCGTTTATTCATACCAAGCTCTGATGCAATGGTGTTCAGGTTTTGTCCGTGAACGTCAAACGGATTTGTATGCATAATCATTTGAGCCTTGTCGTGTAAGTCTCGCTTGTCCAACCATTCTTTCCACCACCAGAGTAGTGTACCAGATTGCTTGCGGCGTGCATTTCGGTTGTTCCAAAATACAATAAACTTATCTTGATCTTCTTCTGGGAGGATTCGTTTGCGAAGTTCATACTTTCCCTCTAAGGAGGGTGGTTTGAATACAGTTGAGTCCACGGCATGTGGAAGATACGTTGAGTCTACATTCGGTGCAACACCTCGGACGCACTCATGAGTGACGCGAGAAATTGTTGCGATGTGATCGTTTGATTCGTAAAACTTTTTGTTAAACATTGGTAATGGCTTGTTGTCCCATACGTGGTAATATACCATTGGAAGTAATGGACGAATCTCGTTCTCCATTTCCCAAAGCCATTCGTAAAAACGTGGGTCAGTCATAAACCATAAAATATCCGGCTTCTCATTTCGTATAACTGAGCGGATCATTTCTTGAGTTCCATATCCATCTACTGGGATGATTTTCCAATCATTCTCATATGGATCAATGTATGTTGGTGTGTAACTTTGATGCTTGACCGCGCCACCTAATGACAAGACTTCAAACTTCCCACTTTTCAATAGAGCTTCCAAGACATATTTTGTTTGCGTTCCAACTCCAGATGGAGATAGAGGGTGATCGCTCAAGGTCAGCACTTTAATTTTTTTAGACATATTATCATCCTTTGTCGATTTTCAGGGGGACAATAACAAAAAAGCCCCAACATTAAACCTATTATAACATAGGATGTTGGGGTTGTCAAGTATTTTTTAAAAAAAATTAATTTTTTAATTCATCTCGAAGATTTTGCAGTAAAACTCCGAGCATATTTCTTCCTTTTCCATCGTAGCCGCTTCCCCAATGAGGACAGTTTTTAAGCTGGACTAGTGGATAGTCACCGGTCGATCTTAAGAGAGCCTTGAGGTAGGGGTCTTGGAATTTCGCACGAACAGCATCCATCATGATGTTATCCTTAATCTTGTTCCAATTTGACCTCATTCCATTTAGTCTCTGCCCGATTATCCAAGAGTCCATTGGATCGACTATCGCAATCTCCTTCTTCGTCTTGGACCACAATGGTGTACCATGCGCCTTCATTGCTTGGAAGTAACCTTCTGAATGGGGCCATTCGTGTCCTTCAATGATAATTGGTCTTTCCTCATATGGAAATGTCCCATGTACGTTTGCGAACTCTGGAGCCCACAAGTAAATGCCGAAGTTTGCCTCACAGCGTTCGATCAAGCCTGTGCTGTATCTCAACTGTTTGTTGACCTCTCTATGTGATCTCCAACCTTGCTTGATTGTGATCTCCTCGTCTCTCCAACGAGTGGTGATATCTTCTCTGATGAAGATCATTGATTCTGTAAATTGCATAATTCCTCCTATCGTTTACAGTGTTCTGTGTTATTGAATGGGCATTTCGAGCAAGAGTTTCTATTCTTTACTGTTATGCCTTTGGTGATTAAGTTGCAAGCATCTGTTAACACCTTTGTGGCGTTTGTCGTCTTCTTTGGACCAGATGTCACTCGAAAGATCTCAACATTGTCTTTCTTTGCTGTTCGTTTGAGAAGCCCAAAATATGTCTCAACCATCTTTGGTTCAACGTCATGCTTCTCACAAAAGAACTTTTTATATAATGTTAATTGATATGTCGTCATTGGTTCGCTTTTGCGTTTCATGTCCCAACCCCAAGAACAAGACTTCCAGTCGATGATGTGAAACTTGCCGTCAGGTGTTTTGATAACGAGATCAATGAAGCCTTTGAGATAGCGTGTGAACTTAAGCTCTTGAATTGGCTCGTAGATGTCTTCTTCCGATGAGTATACCTCATAGCCCGGAAACATCTCTTGAAGAGCAGGAAAGACCTTGTGGAAGATCTCACGGCTTTGTTCGCGCATCTCCACTATCATCTTGTTTTTTGGTTTCTCGTCAAGATTCTTGAGTTCCAACAAGAACGCTGTGTCAAAGTACTCTGCGTAATTCTCTGGTTCTAGATTGCCTAGTGCAGATTGTTCGCATACCGCATGTATAGCTGAACCAAAAGCGGTATATATGTTACCTGTAAAGCCTTTGAGCCCGTCCAGGTATTGAAGCTTCCATTTGTATGGGCACTCCGTAAAGATTTTTAATTCTGAATATGAGATGTGTTGTTTAGTCATATGTCCTCCGTGTATTTATAATGTAACACGGTGGAGATAACTTGTCAAGTATTTTCTTTAAGTTCTTTTAACAATAAAGCTAACTTCTTGTAAAGTACGGGACATTGTTGCTTGAAATTGTCCTTGTCTCCAAGGAACACTTCCTCAAAACCTTTTGCCCAATATTCACTTACTGACGTACAAGCATAAGCAGAAGGAAAAATGCCAACGCAAATCTGATTGAGTGCGTCATATCCGACGTCCCGAAAAAGAAAGTCGTCAATGGACCGATCGTACTCAAAATTAATATTAAAGTCAGAGGGTACATCATATTTTTGCGAGAGCAAAGGGGACAGTCGTCTTCTTTTTGCGATGAACTCTCTTTGTAATCCTCCGTCTCCATAGATGAACTCCTGATTGTGTTGCTCTACAGCATGAGA
>Ga0206131_10007685_pt1 | contig 10752 bp, 17 predicted proteins | sample Helgoland_Spring_FD_148636 | JGI IMG/M metagenome (GOLD analysis project Ga0206131, IMG submission 148636) | Pelagic subsurface seawater microbial communities from Kabeltonne, Helgoland, North Sea - Helgoland_Spring_Bloom_20160517_1 | ecosystem: Environmental > Aquatic > Marine > Epipelagic ... | reverse complement strand
TGAACTATCTCTTCTATTGTAAACTGACCTTGCTGATCTGTCAACTCGATCCACTTCACTTTGTTGTCCTCTATGACAATTTTCCATTTGCCATCGGGGGAAATATTACCAGACACTACTTCTTCTTATTCTTGTCTAGTCTGACAACCTTGCCGTCAGTGTCCTTGAGATGTCCAACGGATTCTCTTACTATGTCGTTGTGTGAGAAGTTGGCCCAGTAAAGTTCAAAGGCAACACCATCTGTCATGCCCTCGAAACTGTGATACAGTCCTGGTTTCACTGCTGTGAAGTCTCCCGGGTTAAGAATCGTTTCGTCCACTAGGTCGTAATCCTTCTGCCATACTCGAATTTTTAATTGCCCACTCATGCAGTAGAAACCATTCCACTTCCACTCGTGCAGATGTTTTGAACACACCCCGCCCTTCTTGTAATCTATCCTGTGGAACTCACATGCGTTGTTGGCCAGTATCAGTTCTGTCTCACCCCAAATTTTTCCTGCTTTAAACATAAATTTTGTACCTTCCTATCTTGCTATTATATAGGATATTTAGACGTGTTGTCAATGGGGGAGCAAAAAACTCCCCCAATAAACCTATTTCAGTTTGTAGGTCTTCTGTAGTCTGTTCAGCAATAATCCGTATGCTGGTAAGAATACTAAAAGTCCAACTGCGATCTTAATCACAACCTGTGATCCTGCGATCTCAACCCAGTTTGCCGCCATGTACTCGTTGGCACTGTTGTTGAATGCAACTGCAAAGAAAGTGTAAGTGTCAATGATGTTCGCCGCGATAGTTGATACCGCTGGTGCCAGCCACCAATTGTTCTTGAACCCTTCCCTGATGTATTGGAACACATACACGTCAAGCATGGTACCAATTGCATAAGCAGTGGCACTTGCGAAACCAATCCTTACTGCGACCGATCCCGGTGCTCCTTCGGCCAACACAACCGCTATGGATCCAATTATTGCTAATGGATAAGCCGCCGCGATGGTCTGTCTTGCTATTGTTTTGCCCAGTAGCCTGACAGTCAAGTCAGTTGCTATCACTACCAATGGGAATGTGAATGCCGCCCACGTCAGTTTGACACCCATTATTTCTACCGGGACTGCCACTAACGCATTTGAAACAGTGATCACGATAACGTGAAGTGCCACCAATTTCAACAGCATTGATTTGTCTACGTTTTTGAACATTTAATCTCCTATAGGTTAATTTAAATGTACGTAATTTTAGCAGTAATTTGGAGAAAGGTCTATACAACCTTTAGTTTATATTTTTTTTGATGGTATCAGCCCAAAATGCCGATGCTTCCAATCCAGGGTGACCGTCATGCCATTTTGGTAAATGTTCAACTTGTTTGGAGTAACTGAATCCTATCTCGTTGTTAATCCAGTTTTCTTTCTTGAATGTTGCTAGTTTGTTTTTTAAAATGTTAGTGTTGTGCTTGATCCCTTGATCTTCGATGTCTTTGTCTTCTCTGGACATGTAGGCGGTTTCTGCGATTTTTCTTAATTCAGTACTACTTGGCAAACAGAAAACGGTAAAATTTAAAAATTTTATTCCGTTTGATGCACAGTATTTTTCTAGATGTGAGTAATATGACAGGAACCTTTTGAAGTTTAAAAATGGATTACACATTTTCTTGTAGTAAAATTCACCATACTCTCTTAGGTCCTCTTCGCCTTTATTGAAACCATACATCAGATCATTAGCCACGCTACCTGGGGTTATGTGTAGATTTAGTCCGTCAACGTGTGTCATAAAATAACGTTCCCACGCTGTCCATCCTATGATCAATATATCCGGATGTTCCTCGTTTAGATATTCTATAGTAGAATGAAATATCCGATCATTCGAACAACCACCAAGTGCTATATTTTCAGCGCCAATCTTGTTGGCCCAGGTTTTTTCTAAGTAGGAGTCGTCTCGGGCAAAGTGTCTTTCGTGTGTGAATGAATCACCGTTTACAACGATCTTCATTTGTCCCACTCTTCCCATGGGAAAACTATCCATGCGGGCACTTCGTCCTTGTTGATCTCGTAGCCATGGTAGTCCACTTTGATCTCACTTGGTTTGTTGTGGATCAAGGCCGCAAACTTGATCCTATTTTCATGCTTGCCGAAGTTGTCCACTATGTATTGGAATGTCGCACCGGAGTCGTTGATGTCGTCTATGATCAAGATCTTCTTCTGGTATGCGAATGCTTTCTCCAGCGTCTGTAGGTTTGGTTTGGCTGTGTGATCCCTCAGTCTAATATCTAACACCTCGTGTGGTACTTTCAATCTGTGTGATAGGTAAACTCCCGGTATGCAACCACCTCTGTTGATACCCAGTATCACGTCCGGCATCCAGTTAGAATGTACCATTTTGTCTTCTATCTGCATCAGTGCGTTACGCATCTGTCCTGTTGTGAAATAATTTTTATCAGTCATTTAAACTATTATATAACAACTAGCACAGGTTGTCTATTGGGATAATGTCTTTGTGGCTATTTTTCCTTACCTTGTCAAACTTGTCTAGGTGTTTAATACAGTCTGCGGTCAACGTTTTATCTTGTTTGATGTTTTCTTGTGTTGCATTCCTCACGAAGTTTATGAACTCCTTGTTCGGTCCTACATAATCCTCAGTGTCTGATAGGAATTTTTTCTTTGAGTGTTCGGTGAGTGCTGATATGTGGAAATGTTTTGGACTGGTCAACATGATAGGGTATATTTCCAATCCTATGGAATCAAAGAAATTGGTCATGTCCATGATCGAATGAAAACTAGGTGCCTGGATCACATGGTTGATTTTTAAAATTAGATTCTTTATCTTCATATCTTGCACCAGTTTTAAATTGCTGGCTAACTTCTGCCATGTGTGACCGTACCTCAGGTATTCGTGTGTTTCGTGTGTGCCTTCGGCAGATACACTCAGCCATACTTGTTTGAACTTTCTAAAGTATTCAAACAACGCTGGATTGATCACGGTTAGATTGCTAGTGAAGTGTAAAACACATTTTTCTTTCTGTGGGTCCGGTATACGTTCTATGACTTCCTTTATCCATGGTATGATGAAAGGTTCGCCGCCGGTGAGTTTTATGTGTATGGCTTGTGGCAGGTGTTGATTACACCAACTGACAAAATCATCTCCCTTAGGCCAGTCAAACTCTTTCTGATCAAACTCCCGACCATGCATGACCTTGAGAGCAGGATTGGCATTGGCCTCTGCTAGTAGTTGACTGCTAAGACTTGGCCTACACATCACACACTTGAGATTACAAAGATTTCCTAATGTGAGATCAAAACTCTTTATGTTGGATACTTTTGGGTTCTCTATCTGATCCGATAATCGTATTTTGGTACCTAGTGCAATGGTTCTGTTTGATATGAGTCTCAAGGAGTCACCACCTTGCTCTTCGGCATGCCAGCAGGATGCACAATTTTTATTTTTAATACCGTTCAGCAGGTCTTTACGTAACTCGTTTAATTCAGGCGAATCGAAATACTCTTCTAACTGATTGTAATCGTATTTGCGATTGTTTTCGATTTTACAACAGGGTGCAAGTGTTTTGTCTGAATCTAAATAAACGCTATACCATGGAGCCACGCAAAATGTGTTTTTGTTTATTGGCATATGGATATTTAAGACCTATATCAATCCAAAGTATGTAATATAGAATCTGAATGCTCCTGATACCAACATGGCCAGTAGTATGGTATTCAATATTATCAATGCCCTGTCATGCCATTTGAAACCAACCCATAACCAACCTGCTGTCCCAAATATGGAACAGGATATGTCATATATCTTGGGTATCTCTTCCACGGATCTGAACAGCACAGCCACGCAGACGAATGCCACAGAAACCCATTTCACGTACCATGTTGAGTCGTGTACGGGTGTTACCTTACGCACAGCACTCAGAGTGTCCTCGAGTGTCTCTATCTTGTCTTCTATCTCGTCTATTCTATTTGGTGTAACGCTCATATACCCTGTTGATCACGTTGTGTGTTGTTACGAAACTGGCACACTTGGCCATGTCTTTTAATCTTCTGGCACCGATGTATGTGCAGGCACTTCTCACTCCACCCAGTATGTCTTCCAGGGTTGGTTCAACAGGTCCTCTGTAAGGCAAGGATATCAATCTACCCTCGTTGCCTCTGTATCCATCTTTCCTCTTTCCGTGTACTTCACGAGCCCTATCTGAACTCATTCCATAAAATTCTATCCTGTCATCTACCACTGGCTGTTCAGACTCATCATGTCCTGCCAACATGCCTCCGATCATGACCATGTGTGCTCCGCCACCAAATGCTTTTGCTATGTCTCCTGGATACACGCAACCACCATCCGCCATTATGTGTCCACCAACGCCATTCGCCGCGTCTGAACATTCCACTATTGCTGAGAACTGTGGTACGCCAACACCGGTCATTGTTCTTGTTGTGCATACTGATCCTGGTCCTATTCCAATTTTCACAACGTCAGCACCGCATATGATCAGTTCCTCCACCATCTCTGGTGTGACAACATTGCCTGCGATTATGGTCTTGTCCGGATATTCATCCCTGACCTGCTTGATGAAGTCCACGAAGTTCTGGTGGTATGCGTTGGCCACGTCTATGGTTATCATCTTGATGTCTGGGAAGCTCTTCAACACTTCCTGCATGTTCTTGTAGTCTGCCGCTTCAGGATCCCACATCTTGTTAGTTCCCGTGCAGACGCTGACACTCTGCAATCTCAAGCCCGTGCCCACCGCTTCTCTCCATTGGTCCACTGTGGTGCTCTTGGTGATCACCGTCATCATCTTGTGCTTCTGCATCTCTTTGGCCATGGAGAACGTGCCAACACCATCCATGTTGCTGGCGAATATTGGAAGGAACTCCTGAACCTTGCCCGAGTTACGGAAAGTGAACTTGCGTGTCATGTCAACATCTCTCCTGCTTGACAGTGTTGAACGTTTTGGTTTCAGCAGAACATCCTCGAAGTTCAACTTTGGTTCGTTATCAATCCTCATTCTCTTTTTCCTTTTGTTCGCACATATGTTTCACGTTCTTGTAATGATCCCATGCGTCTTGTAGTGCAGGGTATTTTGATCTTAATTCTTCTTCGTTGTCAAATGTCAATCCGTCCACAGTGAACCCTGTTGAAACTGTGTTCACATTGAGATTGTCAAAGTCATCATCTAGGTCGGCGAAGGAGTATGTGAAATCTTCATCTGCTGTTCCACTTACTTGTATGCCATCCGAACTCATATTGCTTTGTTTTCCTAGTTCCCAGATATCATCAGCAATTTTTTTCTCTGCTGTTGTTAGTTTTTTCTTAGACATATTATCTAGGAGCGAACTCCTGTTGTAGTTTGATGTTGTCAAAGAACTCCTGCTTGGTGCCCTTGTCATCCTTGAACGCACCTTTCAGTACAGTGGTCTGTGTCAGACTGCTGTGTGCCATGATTCCCCTGTTCTCACAACAACCATGTGTTGCTTGAATGTACACGCCTACGTCATTACTGCCGGTTGCTTTCATGATCTCTCTTGCTATGTTGTTGCATAATTCCTCTTGCAGTGTACCTCGTCTTGCACACCATTGGGCGATCCTTGTGTACTTGCTCAATCCAATAAGTTTCTCCGCCGCGAGTATTCCAATGTATGCGATACCGCTCACTGGTTGGTGGTGATGACTACAAACACTCTTGAGTTCTGAACGAATTGTTAATATACCCGTGTATGCTTCTGACATCTCCTGTGGAAATGCAGTTGCGTTGGGCATCGGGTTGTAACGTCCCGCCATTAATTCATTGATATACATCTTGGCCAGTCTTCTGCCTGTGTCGTTGCTGTTGGGATCATTCTCCCTGTCAATTATCAAGCTGTCCAGCACGGATTCAAACTTGGGCGTGAGTTCTTCGATCAGTTTCTGCTTGTCCCCTTCTTCTAGGTACTTGCTGACATTGTCACCTGCCCAGAAACGACCGTTGTCCGCTTTAATTTTATTCTTTATTGTCTTTGACACGGGCTCGTCTGGCATCCAGCTGTCCTTTAAAATATCTTCATCTACCATTATTGTATTTCCTTCTTGTGTGTCTTGTTATACCATTGTACAGCAGTTGACACCACGTTGTCAATTGAACTCTGCGTGGGCTCCCAATCTAATATTTCCTTCGCCTTGGTCGTGTCGGCAACAAGGTACGCAGGATCCCCGGGTCTGTTGTCATGCATCTCTATGTTCATGGAGCCCGCGTATTTCTGCACGGTGTCGATCAGTTGTCGGTTGGAAGCTGGCTCGCCTGATCCCAGGTTGAAAACCTCTGCCACTGTGTTCTGCGAAGCATAGTTCAATGACTTGAGGTGTGCGTCTGCTAGGTCCATCACGTGTACGTAATCCCTGACACACGTTCCGTCGTCTGTTGGGTACTTGTCTCCGAATATCTTGAATGTGTTGCCTTGCCTGGCGGCCGCTATGGCCAGTGGTATGATGTGTGTTTCTTTCTCCCTCAGTTCCCCCACTTCCGCTTCTGGGTCTGCACCCGCGGCGTTGAAGTATCTCAGTCCCACGCTTGATAGTCCATATGCGACTTTGTAATCTCGACACACCTGTTCGATCATCAACTTGCTGGCACCGTAAGAACTGATGGGATTGGGCACATCGGTCTCCATGCACAGTTGCATTCCTGGATCTCCGTACGTGGCCGCACTGGATGAGTACACGAATGTCTTCACCCCGCACTCGATCAGTTTGTCCAACAATGCTATTGTCATGATCAGGTTGTTCTTGTAGTACAGTGATGGGTTGGCAACACTCTCGGGCACACTCGTACTGCCCGCGAAATGTATGCAACTGGTTATGTTGTACCGGTTGACGATCTCGTCTAACCTGTCCATCTCCTGTGGGAGATTCAAATTGTAGTTAGGACCAAACGAAACTGCTCCTTCTCGGAAGTGCCTGTCTACTGTGACTGGCAGATAGCCGTTCTTGTCCAACAGTTTGCAGATGTGTGAACCCACATATCCTGCTCCTCCTGTGACTAGTACTGCTTTGCTGGATCCGTTAATACTTGGCTTCGGAAACTGGTGTCCTGTAGTGTCTTCCATCTCTTCTCCATTGTTCTCCCTTGCCTGTCATAATGTCAATCATCCTGTCTATGGTACCGTCGGTCCAATCAGAAATCTTGCCTATACTAGGGGATGGTTTGCTTAATAATACTTCTAGTTTTTCCATTGCGTCTTGCTCTGACCACGGAACATACATCCTCGTGTGGTCATTCGCGAAAGTCTCTGGGAATGATCTGTATGCCGGAAACAAGGTGTTGCAACCCATCGCATCTGCTTCTGACACTGTGTTTGAAACCCAATCCTGTAAGGCACAGTTGAACATCACTCTAGAGTCTGCGAGTAGTTCGTAGTACTCGTTCTTCTTCAAGTTCTCGTGTATGGTCAGTGTGCCTTGTTTCGCAAGATACTTGGCCTCGTCAACAAAGAATTGGTTGTTCGATCTCAATGGACCGCCCTGACATATCGCGAATTCAACGTCTGGGTGTTTCTCTTTGTATTTCAATGCCAGCGTCATGTAGAACTGTGGCTGTTTCTCCTGATCCCATCTCGCTCCAAAAATTACTCTCTGTTTCCTTTCAATGAAAGGTTTCCTGTCTGGTACTCTACCTTGCACCTCTTCCTTGCCAAAGCTCAAGCCTGATATGTTGTATATGGGAGCCGACCAGTTCGCTATACGCATATGTGCCACCATCTCTTCATTGGTTGCAAGGATTTTTACATTAGGCATTTCATTACACATCTGTTCATACATGCTCATCCATTTGCTCATGCCCCATACGTGTACGAAGTCATCTGGATCTATGGCCTGTGCTAGACATCTCAGATATATCGTTGGCCTGTGTTTCTCTTCAACTTGATGTAATATGTAGGGCAATGATTCCATGCCCGGCTGGAACATGTCCTCAAAGAATATCACGTCCTTGTTTGTGACCTCTCCATTACGCATCATCTGGACTAGATTCATCATCTGGCTCATGCCAAAGTATGATCTTCCGTGTGCATCTAGCACCTGTCCAACACTGATTGCTTTGGTATCGTCTATCGTAGTACCTGGAACGACAACATAATCAATTCCTCTTTTCTTGTATGCACGTTCTGTCCAGTCCTGCAACTGTAATGTGTATCTGCCTTCGTATGGCTCTAGGCCCATGTAAAAAATTTTCATTATATGCCTTCTCCTTGTGTGTAGGGGTTTTTAAATTTTTCGTCGAGGTTAATTTTTATCTCATTCCCCCCTTCTGGGTTTGCGTATATGTGTGTTGTGTATCCTGCCATGGGATTGGTCTTCGTGTACTCCATGATCTTATTTAGAGTCGCTTGATCGCCCTTGGAACTTTCTACGTATCTCTGGTAGCATGGTTGGTTGGCGATAATATCAGAGTGTGCCATCTCCGAAGCACTGAGTGTGATGTAGCCACCCCACGTGGTGTCAAAGTCACTCAGGTAGTTCTCGGAGTAGTATTTGAACATCTCGTCATGGTTGACGTTCACGTTCTTGTGTGGTTCAAAGACCATTCTAATTATCATGCGTTTCCTTCCATTCACTTAATTTTACTTGATATTCTGCTTCTGTCAACCCATGCCATCCCACACACCTAGCGATTGGTGATCTGCCACATGGGCAAGTCTTCTTTTCTTTCTTCTTAAAGATGTCATCGTAGTTGTTCCTGTACGCATCGTTGACTGGTCTAGATTTTCCGTCCCAATCAGCCATTGTTCTCTTTCAAGTAATTGATCATTGTGTCAACGCCTGAAACTTCAAATGGATCCATGTCATCGCCTGCGTTGTTCTTGCCAGGCTCTTCGAATACTTTTACAACTTCACCGTTGTCTACCAGCATGGAGTATCTCCATGATCTCATACCAAATCCCAAGTGATCTTTGTTTATCAGCATGTCCATTCCCTGTGTGAACACACCTAAGCCGTCTGGTAACATTTTGACTTTCTCAATCTTCTCATCTCTAGCCCATGCGTTCATCACAAATGCATCGTTTACTGAAAGGCAATAAACCTCATCAACGCCTTGTGACTTCAGTTCGTCATACTTCTCTTCGTACCCCGGCATCTGTTGTGAACTACAAGTGGGAGTGAATGCTCCCGGCAGTGCGAACACCACCACTTTCTTGCCGTCAAATATCTCTGCTGTGTCTACGTCTTTCCACTCTCCGCCTATGAACGTGCAACCACCCACGGCATCTGTGTCGTTTATTCTTGTCTTGAAATTCGTGTATGGTACTCTCATCTTATCTTCTCTCCTTTATCAGTTTGATCTCACCATTGTTTGTGTGTTTGATCCTGTGTTCATTCTGCAGGGCCAGGTGCAGGAATGATTCATATTTGTCATCCTTCACCAACAGAGTGATACAGTCGTTGCCATCATCATCCCAGTCGGTGTGGGACCAGATGAAATCCTTGCCATACTTCATTCCCAGGTTGCCTGCCGTTGCACAAATATTTGCCACTGCATCAACTGTGGTATACGAAGCATTGAGTCCACCACCACTTATTGGCAGATGACCCATCCTTGACGTTGCTCTCTTCTCTTTTATTTTAATCTCTTTCATATACCGCGTGACTTCCATTCTCTCCATCCTCGGCGACATCTATCTCGATCTTCCTGCCTGGGTATTTCTTTGTTATCTGCACGTACAGGTCATCACTCATCATCTCACAGCTCTTGTAATCATTCTGCAGTGTGCCTTGGTTGTACAGGTTCAGTATCCATCTCTTGAACTGTATGAATTCTATGTCCCTGTCATCGTGGAACACCTCTATCGCTACCTTGAAATGGAACATGTGTCTGTGCGGATGACCCAGGAACGAAACGTCATACTCGTCACCTGTTGCTAATTTTGGGTCGGTCAGTGCCGCTGGGTATTTGTGCATGCCTTCCTTTTGGAATGTCACCCAAACCATCTTTGATGCCTTGTTGGTCTTTTCTGTCAATGCTTGGTCTCTCATCTCTTCAGTACTCATTTTTTCACCTTCCTTTTTAGTTTTGATTCTGATCGTTTTAATTTTGCTTCTAGTTCTTCCACCATTCTCACGTAGTAGTCCGTTCCGTGCAATCCTCGATCTTCAAATCCCTTGTTCAATTTCAACCAGGCTTTGAAATCTGCGACACCTTCTCGGTAGTCCATCTGTTCCTTGGTCAATTTCTTTCTAGGCATTCTTGATCTCCAACGGTTCGTCCTTCTTGTATTCGTCCCAACTGGTGAAACCAGAGGTCTGCTTGAAATGATCCATGCTCATGGTCCATACTCCCGGGTTGGTCGCTTTGAAATCCGTGTCATCCACCTTGATGCACAGGTTGTCATCGCCCTCGGAATTGGGAAATATCACTGAACAGAACGGGATGAACTTCTCGTGTGTCCATATGGAACTGAAATTCTTCTTGACTTGTTCATGCATGGCATGTGGATAGTCTATGGTCACCCAGTAGCCCATGTCCAACAGTTTGATCATCTGTGTGAGCTGAGTCACGATGTGTGGCATGAACGTCCTGTTCGCCCCAAAGTACACTGCCTCTGCTTTTGATTGTTCAGCTAGATCTATTATCTGATCAAACACTAGGTCATTCCTCGCAAGGAACAATGTTTGTTTACCATATGCAGGAGTGTGTTCTATTTCTAAACCTGAAAATACACCTACACTATTACTTTTGCCTGTTTTGTAATCTCTGTCCATGTTCTTATTATAATATTGTTTGACTATT
>Ga0206131_10007674_pt1 | contig 10758 bp, 7 predicted proteins | sample Helgoland_Spring_FD_148636 | JGI IMG/M metagenome (GOLD analysis project Ga0206131, IMG submission 148636) | Pelagic subsurface seawater microbial communities from Kabeltonne, Helgoland, North Sea - Helgoland_Spring_Bloom_20160517_1 | ecosystem: Environmental > Aquatic > Marine > Epipelagic ... | reverse complement strand
AAAACAGCCAAAAAATTTATACAAACCTATGGCTCGCTGGAAGGGCTACTGGCCAATACTCATGAGCTCAAAGGCAAAATGAAGGAGCGGGTTGAAGAAAACGCAGAACTCGGCCGATTGTCCAAGGAACTCGCCACAATACTCCTTGATGTGCCGGTCGATTTTGAGCCAGAAAAACTCATTATGGAGGCCCCAGATGTACCAGCAGTGACCGCGTTATTTGAAACTCTAGAATTTCGTCGACTCACTCAAAATTTTATCAATACATTTTCGCAGTCAGACCCTTCTACAGAACATCCGCAAGGAACCGCTCGATCAAATTCTAATACGGACACTAAAATTAATGCTGCCGCTTCGGAAAACAGCGAGCCGTTACCCCCTGCTGGTTCAGGACAATTTTCGCTTTTTGATCAAGTTCAAGATCAGGTAAATTCAGCCTCTAGCAGACAAGGTTTAGACAATACCAGCCACCACTATCAAACCGTTACTCCGGGAATAGCGCTTGATTTATTGATCAATGCATTATCAAAACAAGAAAAAGTCGCCGTACATCTTTTGACCGATATCGATGACGCCATGAACGCATCCCTGATCGCTATTGGACTCAGTTACCAAGCGCACAGCGGATATGTATTGACGCTTCCCCAGGACAAAAATGCCGCGACGACACTCCTTCGGCAACTCAATGCATTTTTTGAGGATGCGAACATTGAAAAAATTGGTCAGCACTTAAAGTCGAGCATCAAGATTTTATCTCGGTATGGGGTTCAAATAAAAGGGCCTTTATTTGACACCATGTTGGCTCATTATCTGATCAATCCCGACATGCGCCACGATCCGTTAGTTTTGGCCGAAAACTATCTAAATTACAGGCCTATAAATCCAATAGACTTGATCGGAAGAGCTGGAAAAAATCAAAAGTCCTTTTGGGACTTGAGCACCGAAGAAGTCACGAATATCACTGCCGAAATGGCCGATATCACCCTTCAATTAAGCGATTATTTTTCGGACGAATTAAGTCAGGCAGCCACCATAAAGCTCTATCAAGACGTAGAAATTCCATTATTGCGTGTTTTGGCCGATATGGAACTCGAGGGCATCAATTTGGACACTGCATATCTCTCCGGTCTCTCGCAAACTTTAGAGACGGATATTGCCCGATTGCAAGGCACTATTTTCAAACAAGCAGGGACCGAGTTCAATATTGCCTCTCCCAAACAACTGGGCGAAGTTTTGTTTGAACAAATGAAATTGGTGGATAAGCCAAAGAAAACCAAAACAGGTCAGTATTCGACCGCTGAAGATGTATTGTCCTACCTAGCCAAGGACCATCAAATTATTCGTGACATTCTTGAATTTAGAGGTCTGTCAAAGCTCAAAAGCACCTATGTCGATGCCCTGCCTAATGTGGTCAACAAAGAAACTGGGCGAGTCCATACGGACTATATGCAAACCGTCGCCGCTACGGGACGCCTTTCAAGCAACAATCCGAATCTTCAGAACATTCCAATTCGGACCGAGCGAGGACGCGCCGTGCGCAAAGCATTTATCCCGAGAAATGAAGACTATCTCCTGATGGCCGCAGATTACTCCCAAATTGAACTGCGCATTATTGCCGCACTCTCTGAAGAAAGCACCATGATTGAGGCATTTCAACGCGGTGAAGATATCCACGCCTCCACAGCAGCGCGCGTCTTTGGAATTCCGATTGAGGAAGTGACTCGAGAGCAAAGAAGTCATGCCAAAACAGTGAACTTTGGCATTATATATGGCGTTTCGGCTTTTGGTTTGAGCAATCAAACCGATTTAAGCCGATCAGAATCTAAAGAGCTCATAGAAACTTACTATGCCACTTATCCCAAGCTCAAAGCCTTTATTGGGACACAGATTAATTTTGCCCGGAACCACGGTTATGTCCAAACTATTTCTGGCCGACGCCGTTATCTTAATGACATCAACAGCCGAAACGCGGTGGTTCGCAGTGCTGCAGAACGAAATGCAGTCAACGCGCCGATTCAAGGGAGCGCTGCAGACATCATAAAAATTGCCATGATTGACATTCATAAAGCGCTCGAGCAAGGCAATTTCAAAAGCAAAATGCTGCTTCAGGTACACGATGAACTTGTCTTCGATGTTTATCGACCTGAAATGCAGGAGTTAACGCAATTGGTGTGCCAACACATGCAACAAGCCTACCCCTTAGCGGTTCCACTTGTGGTCGATGTTGGCCAAGGGAGTAACTGGCTTGAGGCCCACTGATTTAGCCCTATTATTCGTGGCGTTTAACTTTTGGCCTGTTGTGGTTTGTATTTACAATTTTTAGACTTACATTTGCGGCCCTCAAAAGAGGGAAATTCAATGATTATTAACTATTTGACAAAAAACTGAATGGACACATTAAGTTACAAAACAGTATCTGCCAACAAAAACACTGTAAATAAAGAGTGGGTTTTGGTCGATGCGGACGGCCAGGCATTGGGTCGTCTTGCCAGTGAAGTTGCTAAGCTACTTCGTGGAAAACACAAACCAAACTACACGCCTCACGTTGATTGCGGGGACAATGTAGTGGTTACTAATGCAGCCAAGGTAAGTCTATCTGGCAAGAAATGGGAATCTAAAACTTACATTCGCCACACAGGTTATCCTGGAGGTCAGCGATCGTTGTCGGCAAAAGAATTGCTCGCTAAAGATCCTGCTCGTGTTGTTGAGAAAGCCGTTAAAGGTATGTTGCCAAAAAACAAATTAGGTGCTGAGTTATTCCGCAACCTAAAAGTTTATTCTGGTGAAGAACACGGACAAGAAGCGCAAAAACCGAGAGTAATTAACCTTAACGACAACAAGTAATGGAGACGATTCACAAAATTGGACGAAGAAAAACCGCGGTTGCACGTGTGTATATTTCTAAAGGAAAAGGAAACATCACGGTCAACAATCGCGCATTTGATAACTATTTCACAACACCTACCTTGCGCTATAAAGTAGAGCAACCGCTTGCCTTAACCGATAATGAGAAATCATTCGACATCAAGGTAAACGTAAAAGGTGGCGGAATTACAGGACAAGCAGAAGCAGTTCGCTTAGCGATTGCCCGTGCTATGTGTGAATTAAATGAAGAAAACAGAACGGTTCTTAAGCCAGAAGGTTTATTGACCCGTGACCCGAGAATGGTGGAACGCAAGAAATTCGGACAGAAGAAAGCCCGTAAGAAATTCCAGTTCTCTAAACGTTAATATAATTCATTTCCAGTTCTGGGCTCCGTCCCGGAACTGCGAAATGACTATGTTCCTATATTTATTAATCAAGCTGTTAACGCCTTTGGACGCCAAAAACAATCCAAAGTGTGTGTTAGTTTAGCATCTAAACCACAAGTCCTCTTGGGTTGCTATCTAAACAGAACGTAAACTAAAACAAAATGGCAAACAACGAACAAGTCAAGTCGTTACTTGACGCAGGTGTACACTTTGGACACCTTACCCGCAAATGGAATCCGAACATGGCGCCTTACATTTATATGGAGCGCAACGGGATCCACATCATCAATCTTTACAAAACTGCTGTTAAAATCGAAGAAGCGAACGAAGCTTTGAAGAAAATCGCAGCAAGTGGACGCAAAATTCTTTTTGTCGCCACAAAAAAACAGGCTAAAGACATCGTTGCTGAAAAAGCAAAGAATGCCAATATGCCTTACATCACTGAGCGCTGGCCCGGTGGTATGCTGACCAATTTCGTAACGATTCGTAAGGCCGTTAAGAAAATGGCCTCTATCGATCGCATGAAACAAGACGGAACCTTCAACACGCTTTCTAAGAAAGAGCGCTTAGCCGTAGATCGTCTTCGTGCGAAACTCGAGAAAAACCTTGGTTCTATCACTGACATGAGTCGTCTTCCAGGGGCCTTATTTATTGTGGACACAACGCGTGAACACATCGCCGTTAAAGAAGCTCAGAAATTGAACATTCCTATTTTTGCTATGGTCGATACCAATAGTGACCCACGTCCTATTGATTATGTAATTCCATCGAACGATGATGCCTCCAAGTCCATTGACAACATCATGACCAGCGTAACCAATGCCATCATTGAAGGATTGGCAGAGCGCAAAGCCGGTGGAGCTCAAGATGAAAGCGAGGATACAGAAGTCGTAAAAGCAGAAACTAAGGCGCCCCGCAAACGTGCTGCCGTAGTTGCTGCTCCAGCAAGCACTGAAGAAGAATAATTATCAATCATTATAGTTTTTAACCAAAAACGCCTCTGGGTCTAAAAACCTTGAGGCGACTATAAAAATTAAAAAAATGGCACAAATTACAGCCGCTCAGGTAAACGAATTAAGACAAAAAACTGGTGCAGGAATGATGGATTGCAAAAAAGCTTTGGTTGAGGCCGAAGGTGATTTTGACAAAGCTATCGAAGTGCTGCGCAAAAAAGGTCAAAAAATTGCCGAAAAACGTGCAGACCGCGATTCCAGTGAAGGCGCAGTTATTGCTAAGGTAAACGACCAAGGCAATAAAGGAGTGATTATTTCTTTGAACTGTGAAACTGATTTCGTTGCTAAAAACGATACTTACATCGCGCTTGCTCAAGCTTTAGCTGAAGTTGCTTTAGGTACGAGCAGCCTGGAAGAATTTTTGGCTTCTGATTTTGAAGGAATGACTGTTCAAGAAAAATTGACTGAACAAACCGGGGTTATCGGCGAAAAAATCGAAATCGGTGGATTCAAAACCCTTGAGGCACCTTTCGTTGGATCTTACATCCACGGAAATAAAATCGGTGCCCTAGTAGGGCTTTCCAGCGCCATTGACGGTGCTGCTGAGCTCGGTAAAAGTGTTTCAATGCAGGTAGCTTCTATGGGCGCAACAACACTTTCTTACAAAGATTTCGATCCAGAATTTGTCGCTTCAGAAACTGAGGCTCGAATTGCTGTTATTGAAAAAGACAATATCGAACTCGGACGCTTAGGAAAAACCTTGAAAAACGTTCCAAAGTATATCTCTCGTGCGCAACTTACAGACGCTGTATTGGCTGAGGCAGAGGAAGCAATTAAAGCAGAATTAAAAGCAGAAGGCAAGCCTGAGCAAATTTGGGATAAAATCCTTCCAGGGAAACTTGAGCGCTTCATCGCAGACAATACTACTTTAGATCAAGAGAAATGTCTTTTGGATCAAAACTTCATCATGGATGACAAAATGAATGTCGCCCAATACGTCGCCAGCAAAGGGGATGTATCTGTGGTTTCATTCGAGCGCGTGTCTTTGGTGTAATTCAAAACAGAACACAATTTTCAAACCGCCAAAAGGCTCCTTTTGGCGGTTTTTTTACACCCTATGGATCCACAATTTTTAATTACTTTTGTCAGTGAAAATTACCACTATGACCTATAAACGCATCTTACTTAAACTCTCCGGAGAAGCTCTAATGGGAAGTCAACAATATGGAATTGATCCAAGTCGACTAAAAATTTATGCTCAAGACATAAAAGCGGCGGTTGATTCTGGCGTACAAGTCGCACTGGTGATCGGTGGTGGTAATATTTTTCGCGGGGTTTCAGGAGTGAGTGGTGGCATGGACCGCGTACAAGGAGATTATATGGGGATGCTGGCAACGGTGATTAATGGTCTGGCCTTGCAAAGTGCTTTAGAAAACGAAGGAGTTCAAACACGACTTCAAAGTGCGATCAAAATGAATGAAATCGCAGAGCCATTTATTAGACGTCGCGCTGTACGCCATCTTGAAAAAGGACGCGTAGTAATTTTTGGCGGGGGAACCGGAAATCCTTATTTTACAACAGATTCCGCCGCCGTATTACGGGCCATTGAAATTGAGGCAGATGTGATTCTCAAAGGAACTCGTGTCGATGGTATTTACACAAGTGATCCAGAAAAGGACGCTACGGCCACAAAATTTGATCACATATCCTTTGCCGATGTGCTCAAGCGCGGGTTGAATGTTATGGACACAACAGCCTTTACCTTAAGCCAAGAAAACGAATTACCCATTGTGGTTTTCGATATGAATACACCAGGAAATTTGCAGCGTTTACTCTCAGGAGAACAAATAGGAACTACGGTTCGTTAAGCGTTTTAAAAAGTCATTTATCATGGAAGAAGAGATAGAATTTATCGTTGACTCAGCCCACGAGGCTATGGGTAAAGTATTGGTTCATTTGGAGAAAAAATACACGACTATACGCGCAGGCAAAGCCTCACCAGCGATGCTTAATGGCGTTATGGTTGAATATTACGGCAACCCTACACCACTCAATCAAGTATCGAATATCAATACCCCGGATGGGATGACCATAACTGTACAGCCCTTTGAAAAGTCCTTGATTACAGAAATCGAAAAAGGGATCATGATAGCCAATCTCGGGTTCAACCCGATGAACAATGGCGAGAGTGTAATTATCAGTGTTCCGCCCCTTACCGAAGAGCGCAGACGAGATTTAGCCAAGCAAGCCAAAGCCGAGGCTGAAGATGCCAAGGTCGGTATACGCAACGAACGCAAGCATGCCAATAATGAAATCAAAGCGCTTGATATCTCTGAGGACTTAAAAAAGAATCTCGAAGTCGATATTCAAGCACTTACCGACAAGCACATCCAAAAAATCGATCAGATTTTCAGCAATAAAGAAGCGGAAATCATGAAGGTTTAAGGCCACACCCGCCATTCAATATTGTCAAGGTGGTAACGCGTGCGATCATACTCTGATAACTGGCTATAATCAAGCCCTAATACAAGAGGTGAGGCGATACAGTTTATGCTGATCGGCCCTACTGTCTGGAAGCTTCCATAAGTATTCGCTGGCCCAATGGGCATAGTATAATCTAACAGAGTCCAATTTATCTGGTCCTGCTGAACTTGTCCAATATACAAAGACAACGGTATGCCTTGAGCGAAATTGACCTGGACGTCTAACTCAAGAGTGAGCTCCTGCGTTTGAGCAGGTATCTCAATCACTGGGCTAATGAGTTTGGTCCTCAAGGTATCTGAGTCGCTTTCTCTCCCATCGATTAAAAGATAACGGTTCCCAGAGTAAGTGCCGAAATCCCACAATGGATTTGATGTATTGGAGACAAGGCGCCAACCAGCGGCTATAAGTCCTTCCAAATCCTCCACATTTTCAAAATCATATCGTTGAAAAAGTCGTGACGAACCCTCCGGATCTGTGCATTGAAGGACCTCTGGGTCGCATCGTTGCGGCGATTCCATCACCACATCCTCAGCACGATTGATCACCAAAACTGGATATTCTCCATAATAATCATACTGCAATATTCCTTGGAGAAATCCTCGTCCTTGCGGAAGTTTTTGTGTTTGAAAATTGGCAAAAACACTGGTTTGCAGTATCAACTGATCGGACCCTAGGCAAGACTCAATCAGCCGATTTCCATCATATCGGTCATTTTCCCCAGCGGCAAATGTCTCAATATTCTGACCGCTCACCAAGGCCCGATGAAACTGGACATCCTCAATCATGATCCATTGATTCATCACAGACCGATCAAGTGCCGCCAGCGGCAAAATTTTCGGGACAATCGGTTGGATTAGCGTGTCACGTATCACCCTGGAGCCGTAGTCTTGATCAAGATCAAAGGCCTTTATTCTTCCACCATCTTCTATCCCTAGGGTCAACATTTCCTGATCGGGCCCGAGGTCAAGGCCCTGCAAGGCAATATAAATCTGATGACCGGGCGCAAAACGATCACTTAAAGATGGGTGATCGACCAAAACTCTCAAACCAGCACTTGGATTCTCTGCCCGATCTTGGATAACGAGTTCCTTGTAGTAATTTCCCGATGCATCACTCGATATCACAACCCCCGTTAGAAACTTAGATGAGTGTGCGTTTAAATCTAATATAGGATTGTCCTCTAAAGCTATTTGTTGCTGATATAAACCCAATAAATCATTAATCGTCAAGATCAGCTCTTCCGCAGGCCGAACAAATGGCTCGTGTAATTTTTCTGGCGGAACCCACTGGTTTTCGACACAAGAACTAAATAAAATTGGGCTAAGAATAAGCCATTGTTTAATTGAATTAAATAACATATTTAAAAGTTTAATGAACAGGTGAGGTAATAACTGCGGCCAAGGCCGGGAAAATATTTATTTCCAAAGAGTGGGCCGTGGGGCCGCTGTTGGTCTTGGGACAAATCAGGGAGATAGACCTTTCTCGAACTCTCAAAGCCACCAGAGACAAACGGTCGATCAAAAAGATTTTGTACCGAGGCAAAAATGCTCATGAAGGACTCTTTTAAGCGCCACGACACCCCCATTTTTATTGAAGTGAGGGTCACCGCAGGAAGTTTCTCTTGTCGCCATAACGATCTGAGGTCCTCCAAGGCCATTGGGCCTAATTCATTTGAATTCTGAAAAAAAGTATCCTCACTTCGTCTTAGTGCGCTCAACCCAACGTATCGATCTGAGAAATGTGACCAAACAATTCCGGCCCACCAAAAGGAAGGATCCCGATAGGTTAAGCTTGTGTGCAGAATCTGCTGAGGCCCCGTTGATGGCCGATATGAATTGATAAAAACATCACGAGCACCCAAACGATCAAGGTCTGAGATTACAGGACCATAAGTGATATTTAAAGGATTATTTCCTTTTTCTACGAAAAAGTCATCGCTAAGAACACGGCTCGCAGCGGCCGCTAAATTTGGAGACTGCTCCTGAACAAGATTAGTCCCTGAGAGAAATAGTTTCCCCCTTCCTGTATAGCGATGGCTACTCATGATATGCGCCACAGTCCAGGTCAAACGTTCGCCCATCACGACCTTTATTCCCGAGCGGATTCCCACACCCAATTGACTGAGGTTCGATAAATGTTGCTGAACCAAACCGCTTTTTTCTGGTGAGCTAAGGACCTGGTCAGAATAAAAAAATCCGTTTTGCCGGCCGTATCTCTGATAGTGCCCATAGGGCCTGATCACCAAATCAAATCCCAGAGACTGATACCTCAACTGCCCGAAAAGTCCCATGAGCTCAGGGGGGCGATTAATGTCGTTTCGGGCATTATGGTAGCGCGAATAAACAAAGGTCTGCTCCAATAATGGCAATTCTTGATCATAGACTATAGCAACCTGACTGCTGAGTTTAGGGCGCCAATAATGGGCCCAATAAAGCTTAGTTCTAAACGCATGATGAAATTCAACGTCACTCGGGCCTAAGGAAGCCCCCGCCTGATGAAAAATACCATGCCGCATATGTCCCACCCGCTTCGAGCTACTGCGGTCGATCGACAGACTCATGGCAATTTGACCTTGCTTCAATGCGTGGCTATATTGTGCAAAACCGCTGTAGAACTGCCCAAACAAACTGTAATCATACTCTATTTTATCGCCCTTTACCAAAGCTTGCTCTTCTGAATCGAGGTTGTTCCACTGCCCAGATGGATCAGTGCCTTGATAGAAATTATTGCGATCCAGGTAAAACCCACCCCCTAACAAGTCGGAAATCTCAGCATAGCGCCGCTGCTCAATCCAACGACCTGATAGGTTAACGCTGAGATTTTGGCTTTGATTAATGCGCCAATTAAAATTCCATTGCACCTGATACTCTTTGAGCCTACTCGTCTCATTTTGAATTAAATATTGACTGTCCCCTAAAGGCCGCAAACGATTTGCCGCATAGAGTTCCGGCCAAGCGATTTGTCCATCAGATCGAAACTTTTGCCGGCTTATATAGGAACGATAATAGTCATAAGAAGTGAGCTGATTTTGACTCAAAAAATAACTCGGCATTTTGGTGTAATGATTGCCCAATGGATTCGCTCCCGAGGAATAATTGAGACGGCTTTGTCCAAACACCCCAGAGACTGCACCCAGTTGGATCGCCCATTTCATTGAGGCGTGCTGCGGGCCATAAAGACTAAATACCGCTATGGGTATCCGGCTGAATCGCTCTCTAGAATTGCGCCAATGATTGTTTTGCCATCCCCAATTGGGGTTATAGCGGTGGCCTTTCAAATTCAACACTTCTCGAGTTAGCGGAGCCTTCATCCCCCTGGTTACGGGAGCATAAGCCGCCATGAGCCCTAAACTAATTTCATTAGGGAGCTGCTTTTCAATGGAAATCAAACCGCCCCACGCCTTGTAACTATTCCCCTGGGTCGAGCCACTCAAACCGTCACGCGCGGAAACAAGTCCCAACGCAGACCATCCATTTTGCTTGGGAAGTACCTGTTGAAGACTATAGCCCCATTGATAACTTCGGTTAGCCCATTGGGTTTTAATTCTTGTCCCTGGATTAAATTCGTCAGGCCTCACCCCGACATAAGTTACTCCGCCCACTTGTCCGAAACCTTCATTTTCTGGATCAAATTGATTTTGATTTTTGCGATAACGCATGGCTTGATTTAAACCAGTCAGCATATTCCATTGTATCGATCCATTTACGGGGTCTCGCAAATTCATTCCTTGAAAAAACAATCCACGCTGATGACGGCCCGCACCCAAGGGACTATAAAAAACGGCGCCAAAGTCAAATTGTTCGGCTTGAGTTAATGGGTCACCATAGGCATTTAACGGACCTGAAATAATGCCTGGATCGACAAATTCATCATACTCTGAAATCCCGCTCGAGAGATCCACCTCTAGCTGATCTTGAACTTGCCACTGCAAGGCAATAACCAGGGGAGCGTTTAAATGACTTTTGTCTATAGGAATAACCTGAGTTTGATAATTATCGTGTTCCGCTATAAGCGTTAAAATTTTAGTGCCCCTGCGGCCTATTTCAGCTTCAATTTGAACCGCATTTTGT
>Ga0206131_10007673_pt1 | contig 10758 bp, 11 predicted proteins | sample Helgoland_Spring_FD_148636 | JGI IMG/M metagenome (GOLD analysis project Ga0206131, IMG submission 148636) | Pelagic subsurface seawater microbial communities from Kabeltonne, Helgoland, North Sea - Helgoland_Spring_Bloom_20160517_1 | ecosystem: Environmental > Aquatic > Marine > Epipelagic ... | reverse complement strand
ACAACATTGTGGTCATTGTTACTTAATCCACCGTCTTGTTGCGGAGACGTTTCTTCCACTGCCGGGAACAGAAGAAAAAGTGGGGTATATAAGTGACCAGGAATCTATAAAAATGCAACAACAACTCTCACAAAACACACAAGCACCACCTGACCTTAACGAACTCTATCACGACCGGTTTTTCAGCCTCGGTGATCAAGATATCAAGGAGCCCGAACAACGAAGTCCCGAATGGTTTGCCCGAAGAAAAGGCAAGTTGAGCGGTTCGAAGTTATCAAACTTTATGTTTGTAAAAACGGAAGAGGAACTGACGAAGATGTACGAGGAGATCTTTGAAGGGCGGAAGAAAGATCCGTTCACGGAAGAACAGCAAAAATGGATGAAATGGGGCTGCGAACATGAGGATACGGCGTTGAAATGCCTCCTTGATAATACTCCCAATCTATATGCCATGGAAGCCCCCATGGTACAACATACGACTATTCCATGGATGGCATCGTCGCCCGACGGATTCTACGAGTTCTTTAATGAGAACGGTGATGTCTACGAAGACGGATGCATCGAGATCAAATGTCCGGCAAAGAAAAAGAAATGTAACACGAAGCCCACGTATTATTACATACCGCAAACTTACTTGGAAATGGCGTGCTCGGGAAAGAACAAAGTCATTTTCTGCAGCTGGGGACCCGACAACTGCAAAGCGTGGAAGATGCAGTGGACAAACGACGTGTGGCTACCACTGTCGCAGATGATTCGCGACTTCAAAATTCGAAAAACGGAGCGAGCACTCCCATTCGATCAATGGAAGACACTACAGCATGAACTACTGTCAGCCTGTCATAATGTGTGCGACAATGCGTCCGAACCTATGCACCCACCGGAGGGATGGGGTAAGCAAATGTGAAGAAGTATATATTTCTTAAAAAACACTACCAATATGGTATACTATTTATATCGGTCACATATATTACCCATGGATGTAAAAAACGTAGTTGAGTGCGTTACACGCCTGTATTCTACCAGTATTCGTAAAAATGACGTTGCCATGACTACGTACGACATGAATAAACAGATCCGCAAACGGTGGAGACGATACGATGTATGGAGCGATCAGTCTATAGAGTTAACACTACCAAATATGGACGCTCTCATGCGCACGATAGAAAGCGAATCAATCGATCAGTATTATTTCGACATGAAACCGTCCGACGTCGAGTACACGGTACTGGGGCGTTCTGTTGACAACCACGTCGAATGCTTGATATGTAAGGACACCGATGGGAGTAAAATCGAATTGTTACAATGTTTATGTACTTTCCATCGCGAATGCATTGAAACATCACTGAAATACAGCCGATACTGTCCAGTGTGTCAAACGACTATAAATACGGCATGCGATATCGACATAGATGCAACAACAGAAAAAACGAAAACGGCGGAAACAAACCAGTCTGGAGAATATGATCGCATATACACGACGGAAGCCCAAGTATAAAGACCTTCACGTCCATTTAAACGCATTGGAAAACCTAGTGGGTATGCAGGGGTTGAAAGAATCCATTGTATCGCAAATACAATTCATTATGACCAACGATGGAAAAACCGACGACCATTATCTCAATACATGTCTGTTGGGACCACCCGGATGCGGTAAAACCACGGTCGCGGAAATTCTATTCAAAATATGGTCGTCATTAGAACTGTTTGACGAGGGTACGCAGTTTACTATTGTGCGACGCAGTGACTTAGTGGGATCGTACATGGGTCACACTGCTACGAAAACGATGAAACTACTCACGAAATTATCGGGTGGAGTTATCTTTATCGATGAAACATATACCCTGGTCAGTGGGGACAAAGATGAATATGGCAAGGAAGCATTGGACCAGATCAATAGTTTTTTGAGTGAGGAAAAGGGGAAGACCGTGATGATCTTTGCGGGGTATGAAAACGAGATTAATGACCGCATATTTGACTCGAACGCTGGGTTACGACGTCGTTTTGGATGGACCTTTACGATCAAAGAGTACTCAGCGGACCAATTGTTTGAAATCTTCGTTCGTCAACTCAATAAATACAATTGGAAATGTGACAAATCCGTGAGAGATCTCTTCCACGAACGATATGAACGGTTTCAAAACGCAGGTGGCGACACAGAAAATATCGCATTTAAAGCCAAACTTGAATTTTCGAAGACAAACTGGATGAAACGGAACCAACCACGCCTCTTAAAATCTGAACATGTCAGAGCGGCGATGGAAAACGTACTGCGAGAGAAAAAGGAAGAATTTGTAAATATGTACATATAAAATATAACACTATAAATAACATATACTTGTATATCGTATGAATCGTCTCGTCCAGCGGATCCGTCGTCATTTCTCATTTCAACGTCCGCCAACAGCGTATAAACCACTAGTCACTACCGTGGGTGAGTTTCTACCGCATGAGATGGCAGAAGAGGAGGAGCGCGAGTTAAATAAACGTGAGTTAAATAAACGATCCGTGTTCGATGTAACTAACAACTATTGGGCAGACCAATTGCGTAGCGGGGAAGGGTATGAATAAAAAGTTTTGTTCTAATAAGTATAGATTTTTAATACGCATTTATTAACCGATTCGTACCGATTGTTTCGTTCCGTTGAAACATACTTATCATGTACTCTAGCGTCTCAATTTTCCGTAATAACGCACTCACACATTGTTGCATTTCAAAGTTCTTTTGTTGTTCTTGCACCAACTGCTGTTTTAATGGTAGAAATCTGGGTCGCTTTGCTGGAGAATAGTTGTCGTCATCCGTCTTTCTCTTCGTTAAAACGCTATGCGTCGTCTTTTGGCGCGTATTCGCGCCAAACTCGTCGTCTAATTTGCGTTTCATTTACTTTGTCGATCGCAGTCTTATATACTCTCATATTTTAATGGTAGCCATTTGTGGACGATTGAAGTTGCAATGCTCTTGGCATTTCCATCTTTGATATCAAAATTCACGGTCAGGTAGTTTTTGACAAAGGTATGACTGTCGTCAGTACCACCGAGTAAGTTATGTGTCGCGTATGAATTGATTAGAAGTGACATAAGTTGCTCGATTGATCGTACGTTTTTCATAAACAGATAGTTCTCACACGAAGCGCCCAACCACTTGATGGTCTGCAATGGCGTAGTGTATGCCGGGCAGATCGTCCCCGATAAACTATACGGGTTAATATGCATTAAGATATCACGCAACGCGCGGGCGTCGGGCAGTGCAGAATGAGCGTTTTGTAAAGACGCCTGCATGGTGGTCTCAAAGATGTCCTTCAGTGCATACGACGTTTGCTTTGGTAACATGGCGCGGCAAAACAATAAAGAATCAAAGAAGAACCAGTTCAATGGTAGATGTATGCCTTCACGCCGTGTAGCTGCCTCGAGCACAGGTTTGTCCGCTTTGAAACAGTTGTGCGCTACTAGCAACACGTTATGAGACTCAATCAATAATGAATCGATAAACGTCGTAAGAATGTGCCACGCGGTGTGAAAATCAACTGCATGTCGTTCTTTCAGTGTTTTCTCCGTTAGTTGTGCGAAATCTGCAGAAAAGGGCGCTGGCAATGGGCGAATTTTCGGATCGATGGTCACACAGAGTTCAGCGCCGGTAAGCCAGTGGACGATGCCAATTTCCCAAATATAGCAGTCGCGGTGTGCCGTGGTGTATCCTACGTATTCTAGATCAAATATGAACGTATTTGGACAGAGTGCCTGCCAGAGCGACTCGTCCAGGTAGGTGGACATAATATCAGAACGCTTATGTAGTATTTATACTCTTTAATAATGCGTGAACAATAAGTTGCATTTATGAGCCTTCGACTGGAAGTGGTCGTTGAAGTAATTTAAATACAAGAGATATAAATACAAAGCATAGTACATAAAATGTCAACATCTCCTGATGATCTATCCGGGAAAGGAAAAAAAAGAACACCACCTGATGATCTATCAGGGAATGACGAAAAAAGAAAAAAAATTGAAGATATTGAAAGTATTCAAATGCAAATAAACGACTTACATTTACATCCATTAGTAGATATTGACGAAAACAAGATTGAAAAGAAGTCATCACCGAAGAAAACGTATAAGTGGGAAACAGACATAGAGGAACAGGTATTATACTCTATTGACGAAGGCGATAGGTCGTATTTAATTCTGATATCTCTTCATATAGACAAAACCGCAGATGCAATATTACTTTGTATTAAAGAAGGCGACCAGATCATATTTCAGTATAATGGGCGGACGAAAACTGTTCACATTAAATTTATTCCTCGAAGTCATATGATTGAAATAGCAGTTGTTAATATAGTTGGTATACGGAAGATATGTACTAGATCTGTCGCATACACGATGAAAGCGTTGTTGCATTATATTAATAAAAAGAACATGTTTGCTCCCACTGGGAAAGTACATATTTTATCACGTGATGCTGATCGGGCGTTCAACTGCTATAATAGAGCGTTCCTCTTAAATGGGTATAATTATAACTTATTCGAATTTATAGAATTTAGAGGAGCATTTAGAGGACGACAGGAATATAATATTATGACAGGAGAAAATGGTAAAGTAGACTTTACGTTTAAAAAATATACCAACAAGATTCAGGGGGATAGTTTAGACTTAGACGCTCTATCTCAAAGTGCACCACCAAAGTTGAAATTGTAACCCACTAATAACTCGTCTTCAAACTGTGACAGTTGCTACATAACATTTGGCACTTTTGGACCTCCGACTGGAAGTGGGCGTTAAAGTAATCGAATGATTTGTAAACTAACTGTGAGATGGCAATTACCTTCTGTGGTGGGTCTATGTGGTCGAAATCAAACCCGCACGTTGTCTCCTTCGTCACTACACGTTTACAGACGAGACATGCGCCTCTTCGAAGCTTTTCGTCATCGATGATTTTACGTTTAGTGAGTACGGATTTTTTCATCTGTGTTCCACGTTCTCTTTTGCTCTTAATACGATGACAAAAACAACATAGTGGCAAACACTTCGTCAACTCCTTTTTTAACGCTTCAATCCCCCCGTTATACGCCCAGTAGTTATACTCGCTACACTTATTCACTTTACTATGTTGGTGATCCGCTTCTAGTAAACGAGCGTCCGTGCACCCACACGATAAACATGTATGCTTTGCCTTCCATTCTTCCCACGCCGCTTTACACTTGCCAGTGGTAGTCGTGGGTTTGACCTGAGAACGTTTTACAGAAGACCGGCAGGTCAAACAACGAGCAGTCAGCTTTTTCCGCCGTACACGCGACGATACAAACTGATCTGTTTTTTGTACCCTACCACAGTTTGTACACTGTTTTTCATTCTCGTTGCATGGTTTGGGAGCGCGGGTTTTTTTATTTGCTTTTCGCTGACTCGCCCGGCATCCATCGCATGTTTTAAACTTACCAGACGCAATCCTGCGGCATGTACGGTTACTACATTCCTTATTTTTACTAGTAATCTTCACCATTTGTTATTAAAAATAGTTACTTATATACCCTCATATTCACTCTACCTCATCCATGCCTTTCCAGTCGATTTCTTCGCCTTTTAGTTGACGATCCGAGCGCCCATCGAGCGCAGAGTCTAGTGTTTGCAATTTGTAATGGAGCATCTTCCATATCTTTTCATCAATACTACCCTTCGCAATAATGTAGCGTATGTCACACGTGGCTCGTTGTCCAATGCGGTGCACGCGATCTTCTGCTTGTAAGATAGTCCCAGGTACGAAATAAAGCTCTGCAAACAAAACAATTGAGGATGCGGTTAAAGTAATACCGGTCGATGCCGCCAATAACGACAACACGGCTACCTGTTTGTCGCCGTTCTGAAACTGATCCACCAAGCCGGGTCGATCTTTCTGCGGTGTATCGCCATCGATGCGTATACAACTCGGGCATATTGCTTCAATTTCATCGAGCAATAACTTGTGAAATCCGAACACGATGAATTTTAAATTTTGGTCGACCATGTCTTTCACTACCTTTTTCACCACGTTCACCTTAGATTCACAGGTGTTTCGAAACAGTTCGCTGACCAACGCTTTTCGTTCGAACGCAGCTTTCTTGACTTCGTCCGAACACGGTACCATCAATGGAATCTTTTCGTTTAATTCTTTCCATCGTGCAAACTTGGGAAGCATCGGCTTTTGCTCCTTCTTCGTGAGCTGCAAATACAGCTCTGACCGATGCTTTGCCGGCAGATCCGTGAGCACATCGCGTTTCAAGCGGCGTATCAGCGCCACTTTTCGAACGTACCAAGTGAGTTCGAAGTTATTCGAGATACCGCTGTCATCGTAGAAACCCATAGGTGACATCTTCCCATCGCAGTACCGCTCCGCGTAGTCTTTATACTTGGGGAAGAATTCGGGATACAACATGTGGCATTGCGAATACAGTTCAATGGGACGGTTCAGTGCGGGTGTACCGGACAATAGCAGGGCGTACTCAGCTTTTTTAACCAGCGGTGTGATCGCTTTACACCGTTTGGTCTTCTTCGATTTCAAATAATGGCTTTCATCGCAAATCACCATTTCGAATTTCATTTTGACGAGTTCTTTCGCTCTCGCAGCGGCGAGCTCGTACGACATGACCAATGGCAACGGACGGTCTGTGAGACTGTCTTTGCCCGTGTCTATGACCGTCGTTTCGGTACCCGGTAGCCATTTCTCGATCTCCGCTGCCCAATTGTACCGCAAATACGCAGGGCAGATGACCAAGAGCTTCGGCTTCTTGTAGTAGGCAAACGTCGCCAACGCTTGCAATGTTTTCCCCAGTCCCATTTCATCGCCGATCAGTGCCCGACCACCGTATTGCGATACCACTGCTTCTACGCCGTCGCGTTGGAACGGAAACATACAATGGAAAATATGAGTCTCCTTAAACGCGTCATCAAAGGGCGTTTGGACGTCTCGGTCCATTGCTGCCTTAACGAGTTTTGGTATACGAACCAGTTCCCAATCCCGATGAGTACATACGTCCACCAGATGGCTAAAATGTGAGCGAGGACACGCATATTGCCAACGTCCGGCGGATGGGTATTTTTCGAACGTATTATCGCCGTAGATGTGTTTCAAACGGAGAATGAGCGTCTCCCTATCCTTCAATTGCAGGAGAACTTGTGGCGTGCGCTTTTGCTTTTTACGCTGGTTCCAAAACGCAACGGACGCCATGGTTCTGTTTGCCTACACGAATATGTATGGTGGGTTATATGCGAAACGTGGCATTTCCAACTAACATGTGACGTGTTAGGTGACAAACTTTCTTATTTAAAAACTTTGTCACCTACCGATCTGGAGTGCAGGTTCACAAGTGCATCTGATAATTCTAGAGGGGTATATATTACTCGTTCGTTTCAGAAAATAAAAAACCATGGTCAAAGCATCGGGCGCCAAGCCGAAAAAGCCAAAGAAACAGAATCTCGATTTATCGACGTTACATGCCAAGGATGTTGGCGCCGTTCCGCCGTTCCAGTTGCAAAATGTCGTATCAACTTTTTCCCTCGGGGTGACTGGGTTGAATTTACGGTATATTTCAAACAAACATAAGTTCATGGAATTCAACCCTCAGACATTTGCGGCGGGAACCATTCGAGTAAAGGAACCACGTAGTACTGCGTTGGCGTTTGCGTCTGGCAATATGGTATGCACCGGCGGCAAGACAGAATTAGAATCACGTCTCGCAGCGCGAAAATACGTCTCCATATTTCAGAAATGTGGTATACCAGTCTGTTTTAAGAATTTCAAAATACAAAATATAGTTGCCTCGGCAAATGTCGGCTTCCCTATCAAATTGCAAGACATGGCACAGGATTATGGTCCATACTGCACGTACGAAGACGAGCTGTTTCCCGGGCTCGTTTTCCGTTCGATCAAACCAAAGTTGGTATTTTTAATATTCCGCAGTGGTAAAATCGTCATTACCGGTGCCAAGACGAGAACGCAGATTGATCAAACGTACCGGTCCTTGTATACTAACATCATAATAAAGTACCGTGATACGGAAGATACCAATACGTCATCGAGTCAATATCGAACAAAACGAAAGAAGAGGCGGTCGAATCCCGAGAAAACCCAACCGGTCGTATAAATGTAATTACGTAATACAAATGATACAGATATGTTTCATATCCTCGTCTTAATTATCTTTTTACTACTCACGTGCATTGATTGTACGTGCGGTCCCAAGCGCGACTGGTAGCCTCTTTACTCTCGTTTCTCTGGCAACGACCAGTATTTCTCACTATTGCGGTCGCGATTACGACGCAGTTGAATACCAGACGCCCATAAAATAATGACGGCAATGATCGCCAGCGTTAAAATAACCTGAGGCAACGCGTTTGTAATATTGACACCGAGCATGGAGCAGTAACCGTTTCCACAGATGTGTATGTCTTCTGCAGTATCGACAATGGCTGTAAATAACGGCGGTCTACCCATCGTTTCTTCCGACTCCTCGCATCGACTATACTCGCCGAGTTCTGCGCGTACGCGTGGGTTTGTACATACTTCGGTTTGTAAATGCGTTTGCGCGCGGGCATATGCTCTGCGTCTCACTTGATAATGATTGCTTAAATTCCCTAACTGTGATATTGCAAACATAACAAAGAAAAACCGAGTTATGTTCCATGATACAATAGAATACATATCGTCACTACTATAAAATATTGTTTAAGTAGTTATTTTCTCATATATCCGCCCGTCGATCGAATGCGAGTGATATCGGTTCAAAAGTAAGGCAGACACGAACACGTACGCACAGAACAAACTCGTACCTCCTACGCACAGAACAAACTCGTATGGTCACACACTTCCTCCTTCACGATTCCCTCGTCGCGTTCCTTTTCCTTGATCACGATCATATTACTGCCCAAATCAAGCTTGACACCATAATTACCACCGTAGCAGTAAAAGGAGAATCGCACTTGGAACTTGATTGCGCTCCCTGCACGGATCCAGTCCTTTGCGGACATGTCTTTTGGCTTAAACCCATCTTTGGTGGTGTCCCAAACTGTCCACGAGGTACGCGTGCCGTCTTTTCCGTAGATGCCTTTGCGTTTGGCAACAAGAGTGCGTTTCTTGGACATGACAGGCATTGTTTTGCCGTCCTCGTCGACCGTCGTACCGGTTTGGATCGTGGCAATTTGCTTCGTTTCTTTGTCCTTGGCGTAGCTGAAAATGGTCGATTTACTCGCACGAATAAATTCTTCGAGTCCAGTCGTGCCGTTCTCCTCTGCCGCGACATCCGCGGATTCGGTTTCACCTGGGAGACACTCGCTGGTCTTGTACGCGTATTCCAAGATATCTTTCTCGGTTTTCTTGACGAGCTCGACAAACGCGGCGTTGCGAGAATGGTCTTGTGAAATATTCTTCTGGACGCTGACCGAACACCAATGTTCAATGTCCACGGGGGTCGCCAATACTTTGACGATGTGCGAGAACTTCGTATGATCGGCATATTGCGTGTTGGCGTCGCCATCGGGACCAATGTACCCAAACGCATAATGCATAACAGGACTGTTCATGAAGAAGCCATACTTATTGTCTTCGTCGCCTTCTTGAACGAGCTTCGGTAGACATTCTTTCTCCATCTTTCCAGTCTTCTCGTTCCACCGTTGCTTTTCCTCGGTAATGATCTTTGTCTTCACGACATCGAATTCGTTGGAAGGTCCCATACCGTATAGCTTGGGTTCTTTATTCTCCGCATTTTCCTTAATTTCTTCCTTAACTTTTATGTCAGAGAAAAATTGTTCGGTGGCATCATTTTCAACAACGTCATTTCGTTGGCGTTTTGCGGGTTGTTCCCCAAATTCATCGGCGTAGGGATCGTTGGAACCGGACGCGGAGCGTTGACGTGTTAATGTAGCGATTGAAGACATGATTAAAGTAGTTTATGAGAATGCGTGTGAGCGTTTGATGATCACCGTCGTTGCAGTAAGAATGGGGCTCTTGAAACCAATTATTAACTCTGCGAGGTGACAAAGTTTTGTATTCGTAGGTGGTACTAAAAACTTTGTCACCTACCGCGTACTTATACACGTACACATACACTCCCTATGGTATAAGCGAATCATATTTTCCACCAAAAAGTAGAATTCATTTTTGGACCAACATTTTCCAAGAGATAAAATATTTTTACCTCTTCGAACCTCAATCCTGAAATGAGCGGGACGATCGTCCCGCTCATTTGGCAAACTTATATAAATGGGGTAGAAAAAAAAGATGTTTGGAGAAGTTTGGATGAGAATTGGTTTAGCTAAAACTTTGTCACATGCCTAAAAATAAACTTTGTCACCTACCGCGTACTTATTTACATAACCATCCACCTCCTATGGACTACATGGGTCATTATTTCCACCAAAAAGTGGAATTCATTTTTGGACCAACTTTTTTCAAGAGATGAAATATTTTATCCTCTTCGAACCTCAATCCTGAAATGAGCGGGACGATCGTCCCGCTCATTTGGCAAACTTATAAAATGGGGGTAGAAAAAAAAGATGTTTGGATGAGAATTGGTTTAGCACAAAACTTTGTCACATGCCTAAACATAAATTTTGTCACATGCCTAAAAATAAACTTTGTCACATGCCTAAAAATAAACTTTGTCACCATGCCTAAACATAAACTTTGTCACATTCATCAAACATTATGTATAATAATTAGCTATATAAGCATACACCACGTACACTACAATGCTCCGTCTCGTAGTCTTCCTTATTTTACTACAACATGCACACAGC
>Ga0206131_10007670_pt1 | contig 10762 bp, 10 predicted proteins | sample Helgoland_Spring_FD_148636 | JGI IMG/M metagenome (GOLD analysis project Ga0206131, IMG submission 148636) | Pelagic subsurface seawater microbial communities from Kabeltonne, Helgoland, North Sea - Helgoland_Spring_Bloom_20160517_1 | ecosystem: Environmental > Aquatic > Marine > Epipelagic ... | reverse complement strand
CAGGAGGCGGGGAGGGGGGAGGGACTGGCCGATGATCTCCTCTGAAATATCTCACATCGCCTTCTTCAAGTTTTTCACCAGGACCGTAATCCTTAACGTCAGGAATAGACCCCTTTGGCTTAGGTTTAGTAGCACGGTGCAGCCCACTTCGCGAATAGCCTAGCCCATATTCCTCGCTCAAATATCCAAAATCACCGTATTGACTTTCGGGGTCTTCCTCATTCTCTTGATAGTCCTCTTGATCTTCTACTCCGTATGACTCCTGTAACATTTGTTCCGTAGTGGTGACTTCGTCACCCTCGTCGATATATGAGTCAGCTACAACATCGGGGTCATCAAAATCTTCGTCATACATGATAACGTTAGGTTAGTTTGTCCTATAATCCCCAGCTTCCTGTTCCTGGATAAAACCTGTAGTCATTTCCAGTTGCTTGATCCTCTACCCAAAACCACCCCATAGTGAAACAGAAGGAAAATATAATTTCGCTCTCCCTCAGAGCCTTAAACATTCCGTTGTTTGATGCCATGCGACCACCAAGCACTGATCCGCAACAGAGGCCACCTGAGCATATGGCCACTATGTCATAACCTGCATATAAAGACCAAAACCAAAGAGCAACAGAGCCCAGGCTCATTAGGCCTCCCAGGCATGAGGACAAGCCTCCGCCAATAAATACAAAAGGAACGAACAAGAGCGTCAACCAAGATTGAAACTGTAAAGCTGTCAGAATAAACACTACCAAAACTAAGCCCGAGAATACTAAAGCTCTATTCGGGTAGAGCAGTTCCTTTATCTTACTGAGGCCTGTCGGCATTCCTCGCATTACATAACGGCTTGAATCCATTTCAGATTGAATAAATGACCATGACTGCCCTTCAAAAGTATTTATTCTTGAGCAATCAAGAACAATGCTTGGTTCGCTTTGAGCTATCAGACTTAAGCGTTCTTCTATTTTTTGGTAGTTCATTTCATGCGGGGGTAGTTGGATCTCCTCAGTGATGCGAGTCGCTAACCGTGTAGCATTCGGGTGCAGAGGCTATTTATTTGCTTCTTGTTTATTATATTCCTCAAATAGCGCAAATAGAGCATACGCTACAGAAGCGATTGAAATCACACAAAACAACCAAGACTTAAACAATACCTCTCTCTCAATCTTCATTGGTGAGAAGCTTATAAATATGTTAGGGGCTAAAAATAACATGACTAAAATAGTTGCCGTCACCACTGCGAAATACGATTGCTTAGTGGTCGCCACATAATAAGAAATAGCAACACAGGAGCCCGGCACAATCATGGATTGTAAAATAGGTATTGCCCATATTGCAACTGGTTCAACTGGAATTATAAATAGGCAATATGCTCTGTCGCGATCTTCACCCATAAGAGCGTTTAAGACGAAGTGGGCGACTACCCAATTCACGACGAACCATGCAATAAACGCTGCTGGGATCGCTCCTATATTTCTCCAAATAGTTGTTTCTTGATTACTAGACATGTTGTTGATTGTTTGATGCTTTTTGGTGGTTCGGTAGTATATATTATTATGTTAGATAATGAAGCCCGATAGCTAATGCCGTTATTACTATATCATATGACCATGGCATCTTTACTAAAAATAGGTTGTGAAAACACCTGATGTTAAAATCCTCCTTATCGCCTGAGCTCATTTCTCGAAAAATAGGGACCATAACAAAGAAGAAAGCCAAGATTTTAACGACTAAACTAACGACGAGGTATAATAGTGCGGCCTTAAGTGAAAACAACGACCATATGATTAGTGCTCCTATTAATATGAATATCATTTTTATAATCAGTTAATAGAGATCCTTCTGTTAGTGCATTTTCAGGCTGAACCATGCGCCATACATGTAGATCGGGATTATGGCGAAGAGCAATGCCCCAAATGCTTCAGACCCTTGGGCGGTCCTCTCTGGATTGGGATCGAATCTCTCCTTGTTGAGTGAAACTCCGATCCATATAGAAACAAAAGTCAGGGCAAAACACGTGACAATGATCATCGCCGAAACCCAAAATTCGGGAAAATAGTCTTTATAGGCATCGTTGCCGATTCGATAGCCATCAGGTCGAGTAAGCTTGTATCCATCGCGATAAAATATTACTGACATGATAGTGTAGATGAAGATATGGAAGCGTCCCAAGATAGGGATGAAAGTGCCGGCGCAACTCATCCCCACTCCCATAATTAAATACTTCATGGTCATCCCAAATCCAGCGAAGAGGGCGACAAAAGGAAGTCCCCATTGAGCCGACTCGGAGAATCCTAAAACCTTAGGACTAATGGAGACGACAAGGAAGAAAACCGCAAAAGCCTCCCCAAGGTGCAACAGAATCATCGCTCCGATGCCGCGAGCTACCATGCCACCTCCAGGTGAGTCGCCAGCACCGACCATTGGCAGCGTGGCGAGAATAAGTCGCAAATAGTAGACCAAGCAGAAGAGAACCACGCCAATTATTGTGGTTAACGAGAAAATATTCTCGAATGTACGAGAAATGACTTCGGTGATCATAGACGCTATTTTTCATGGGTTAACTGTTAATCGGAGGGGTGGGGGGTAGCTTTACTGTTTTAGAATGAATTAAGAATGGCTGGATTTATCGCGGCCAATCAAACCGACTATCAAGAAGCAAATCCCAGCTGCTATGTCCAAAATTCGCCAGATATCCTTATCAAAGTGAAAAGGGGAAACGGGATTGAAAATTAGAGCTACGATACCCATCAGCCATATCATGCCGATACGGTTTCCTAAATATGACTGGAACGCCGCCGCAATGGCAGTGCCGCACGCAACCCATCGTAAAAGCAGGTAGTAGCTATATGGTAAATCAGAGGCCGCGACGAAGCAAAATAGTGCAACGATCACCAGCACCCATATGGGCATGTGGAAATTAGTTTTTTTCTCTGAGGGATTCACTTTGAACTAACACGTAGTCTGGCTACGTGATTATGGGTTATTATTTGTTTTCTGTATTGTCCGTATTAAAGTGATTTTACCCCCAATGTGTACGAAAGTTTGACCAGTTCATTGCTTTCGGCATCAGTATTGTATTCACCATCGTTGGTGAATGTTGAAATAATACGATCAAGCTCTTTGATTAATTTTTCTCGTTCAGAGAGAGGGGCATTCTTCGCTTGATCACAGGACTCTTGCAGGCGAGATGCAACTGCTTGACGCATATCAGAGGAACTCGATTTTAGAAAGTTGATAACTTTGTTAGTTGTTTCATCCCCTAGTGAATTGCGCATCATGCATTGTTCATTTTTTGAGAGAATACCATCGGCAACAAAGATGGAAACCATGCTCCAAAGTCTTACGTCTTCGATGTTTTTGTTGGCTATTTTTTCGAGGGCAAAGTCTGTTGCTTTATGAAAGTCTTGATTGATTTTTTCATCTACTTTGCCGAGTAGTTCGTTACTAATGCGATCCCCTTGGCTGAGCGATTTGCGAATAGGATCGAATCTTAACATGGCCCTTACCCGTAGAGGAATCATCGGATGAGAGCTCCATATGGAAGCGTAGTGACCTCGGTTATCTGTGAGTTTTCTGAACTGTCTTAAAAAACCTCGGATGTCGGGGTTTAGATAAGGGGCTCCCAGGCCAGAGGCTACCTTGATCATGGCCGTGCAGGCATCATTCATGGAATCAGCGGCAATCATGCTTACTCGATCTGCAGAGATTTCAGCGGCTCTTTCAAGCTGGCGCATAGCAAGAATTTGACCTTTTGTGGAATCTTCTAGATCGCTGGGATGCCGCCAGTGTTCAAACAGAAAGTGTCCTATTTCATGCCCAACGACAGCCATGATTTCCTGAGTGTTCAGCCGCTCAATTAATCCAGAGCTGATGACCACTGTGTATCCAGCTTCTTTGTCTGATGATAGTTTTTCTCCATGGCTCTCGTGAAAGAAACAGTATGCCTGCATTTGAGGTTCGGGGACGACGAAACATTCGACATCCTCTGCTAGATCAAGTCGTTTTCTAAGTAGTGGCCAAATGTCGGCAAGGCTGGGAAATAGTGAAGGGGTGATATGAACAGCATTACTGAGTAGCCGTGATCGAGTATTACGAGTATCAGGCAGAGTCTCTTTAAGCTCATTGTTTAAGCCATAGTGAGCGGGGTCTTCAAAACCATAACGTATGTAGTGTAATTGATTCACGACTTTAAATGCCTAGTTCTGGCCTCTGCTATCATTTGTAACCGCAGCTTCGCTTCCTCTCTTGTGTCAGAGTCATCATGGTTTACTCGTCCATTCCATGTTCGGAATTCTTTGCCGAGGTGTTTGCGAATTTGCTCTTTGCTCATGTCTTCTGTGATACCAAGCAATTTATCAGCACCATCTGCACTGTCACTATGTGAAAAATGAAGTCCAGCAAGCTGCTTATGGCTCATGTTCTTGGCTGTATCTTCGTCGAGATCCAGACGTCTTGCTATTTGTGTTAGTATGGCCATTTCTTCGGGGTGGGCTTCCCCATCCGCCTGAACAACTTCGAGGCAAAGATCATAGGCTTCATACAGAGCTGATCGATCAGCATTTTCAACAAGCTCCGTTGTTGACTTTTGGAGCAGTAAGTCTTGCTGTCCACGATGAATCATATCGGTGGCTTTTTTGAGTGCATCATTGATACTTGATCGAGCCGTGTCTTGAAGGTGATCAGGAACAGCGTTCACCATTTTTTTCCCCCAGCTTTTAATAACTTGAATTTCTGATGGATCGGTGTGTCCGTCACTACTTGCAATGTAAAGGGCAATTTGGATCATACATCCTCGAATATGATTGATATGGTCAACGGCATCCTCATATCCAGGAGTTGAAGAATTGATGACTATTTGAGCTTGAGATTTGACGATGAGAGGAACCGGAGTTGTCGCTCGGTCGTAAACCGAAAATGTTATACTTAGTGATACGTTTCCTGAATGGGCAAAGGAAAGAAGGTCAATTGGGATACCTTCAATGGTGCTCCAATTAAGACTCGAGCCTTCATAGATGGGGTCATCAAGCAACTGTATGTATTCAAACTCCGCGCTGTTTGATGCCTGAAAGGCTTCAATTAGGCTGATTATGGGCTGGCCTGCTTTTCCTGGTGTAATGTCTTGGAGCTCAATCTCCACTTTAGGTCGATGGATTGTTCGTGGGAAGGTCCCTTCTATTTGAACCTCGAGAAAGCGGAGTGATTCTCCACGGATGCTTTTATTGACAATTATGGCGCGAAGGCTGAGATGCCCCAAGGGATTATTAACGCGAGTCTCATGTTGTTTCTTTTTCTCTGAGCTGAAATAGATCCAAAGAACGACCACTATTGCCCCGACAACAATTGTAATAAGAGGATCTTGGGAAAGCCCCCACAGAAACCCCACAATGGCGATTAATATGAGGCAGCCGAAGTTATCGTCGTTATTTGCAGTAGCCATGACCCTGTAAGTGTTTGGATTATTCAATAACTAGATCATCAAGATCGAGACCAGCAGAGGATTGACTAGCACTATTATCAGGATTGAGTTCTACTTTGTGCCTAATTCCTGATTCAACATCATGGAATTCACAGATCATCGATTGATTTAAATTGTATTTATAGGTAATTTCGATCGTCTGTCCTGCGGGTCGATTAGGTGGTAGAGGTCCCATTTTCTTGTCATGAATGATATTTACAAATTGCGGGTTTGTTTCTCTTGTGGCGCATTGGGTGACTTTACAATTAATAAATCGTTGCCCATCACTCATGGTAACGAATTCTTCTGTAAATGAACAAGGGAGCTTGGAGTCTTTGTCTATAATTATTGAGACTGCTTGTTCCGCTTCTTCTCTTTCTTCATCAAAATGCATAGCTATGGTACCGTAATAATGATTGGCTACATCCTGTATGGCTACATCTTCGAGCTTTTCCCTTTGTAAGGGGTTAAGGTCTGACGAGTCTGCTCTGAGCCCCGAATAGATGGCAGCACCTATTGCAACAGCTTCATCTGGGTTAACGCTTTCCGTGGGTTCTTTGCCAAACATTTGGCGTAGCGATTCCTTCACCGCTGGGATTCTTGTGCTGCCTCCAACCAGTAAAACAATGTCGATGTCCGATGGTGACATGTCTACATTGTCTAAAGCTGTTTCTATCAGCATTTCTGTTTTGCTGATATAGTCTTGAATCTTTGTTTCAAAATCACTTCGTGAGATGCTGATGTTCAGAGGCCCAGATGGACTTGATCGATAACGTAGCGGTGCGCTGCTTCGTTTACTCAAGGCTTTTTTAATTTCTTCACACTCTAAAAGAAGTTCCTGCCATTCTGGAGATTTGCGCTCCTGCTCCTCAGAGGTTATTCCAAGAGCCTGTTTTAGCGATTTGCCATATTCTGAAGCATGCGCTTCGTCTACTAACGAGCAGATAGCATTGTCGAAATCAACTCCTCCAAGGTGAAAGTCACCCTCTGACGTTAGGCACTCGACTTCTTGACCTTCGACATTGGCAATGGTCACATCAAATGTTCCTCCTCCTAGGTCATAGATGAGAACTGTGCCGTGAACTTTCTGTTTAGTTGCTAGAGTTAGGGCTGCCGCAGTAGGTTCATTGATGATGTTTTTGACCTTAACCCCAGCTTTTTTGCCAGCTTCGATCGTCGATGCCCGTTGACGTTCTGCAAAGTTGGCTGGAACAGTGATGACAACTTCATCGATTTTACCGACTGTTTTTTCTGCCTCTTGGATGAGTTTTTTAAGAACCCGTGATGATGCGTCAGCAGGGTTAAGTGAAGGTCCGGAGTCTAGTTTGTAGACTTTATCTTCACCCATATGCCGCTTGAAGTGCTGGATCACGTTTCCTGGTTCAACGCTCAAGTCGGCACGGGCTGCGTTACCCACGTAGAGAGTGCCTTTTTCTGATGATGGTGCGCTGATACAGGACGCCATGATCCGCTCGCCATCATCAAGAGGTATAATATTGGCTGTCCCTGATTCATCGAGGACTGCAATGGCGGAAAAGGTTGTGCCGAGGTCGATTCCAATGATTGGTTTCATGTTTTAAGTATTATTTTAATGTTTTTAATATGCTGAAATGCCGATTTAGTTTCTAATAACCGGGTCTTCGTTTGATTGTTGATTATCAGAGGGTTGTGTGATGTTGGAGTCTTCAGTTATTGTATTACCAGATCCTTCATCAGGGTTAGCAAGATGGGATGAGTATTGTTCTATGGTGGCTTTGCGAACAACATAGTCAGGTGCATCATTGGAAGAATGCAGGATGTATCCTGTTTTAACGACACGGGCGCAGGTTTTGTGAAGAGCTGGGTCATTCGTAGGACGGGCAGCACCTAGGTCTCTCCAGAGTCGGTGATCTTCTGCGTTCATCTTTTGTCCAGGTTGAATGCTCACTTCATCCAAACCAATTTCATGGAGCGCTGTTCCAATCTGAGCTTCGTAAATAGTCAGGGTTTTTAATGTATCGGGAGAGATATGTTCTGCTTCATTCTCCATTTGTTTTTTCAAGTCATCACGTATCTCGAAAAATGTGCTTAGAAGAGGTCTGAGTAACTGATGGAAATGCCCCTCTTTGTATTTTTGAATATCTTCGCTCCTTTCGCTGAGTAGTGGGGTAAGCGTTTTGAGATGTTCTTCTGTTTTGGAGACGTGTTGGTTACTGCTATTCAGGATTTCGTTGATTTTAGCTGCAATGACTTTCATTGCGTCATTATGTTTCTCTTTGAAATGCTCGAGTGTGGTTTCGTGATCTCTTTGCGACTGGGTCAGAGCGTTGTAGTCTTCTTGCCTGCCTTGGATATACGTGTTATATGCTTCATCGTTGCGATTTTGGAATTGTTTCAATGCGTCCAAAGCCTCCGTTGTGAGTAACGTGACTGGTTCGGAACCATCTATTATTTTTTTGATTAAATCCTTCTTCTTTTTCTCGTTGCGATAAAATAATATACTGAGGGTAAGCAGTGACCCTAGGAAGGTGCCCGTTAATATCCATGGTAGAGTGGAGTTGAAAAAGGAATTGTTTGTTGGTTTTCGCCCCGCTTGTTCCGGAGCAACCTTCACCGCTGCCGCTTTCTCCGCCGCTTTCTTCTTTGCCGTTACTTTCGCTGCTGCTTTGTCCATAACAGCCTTCTCGGAAGGGGTCACCTTAACTGGAGCAGTAGTTTCGGGAGCATTTTCATCTTGAGCGAGTAACGGCTGAAGGAGTAACACAATTAGTGAGGCGGCAGTAAATAAAGACTTCATGGGAGATGAGTTAAGATGATTATTCGATTTCTAACTAGACTTGTGGGAGATTCTCATTCAAAGCTAAACAAATAGTGCTACACTCTCTTGCTTGCATACTTTATTGCCCATGCCAAGGACGCCGCCAGAAGAAGATGCTATTGCCATACTTATCTTTACCGGTGCTCTATCCGGTATTTCAATTTTCCTTGCTGTTATATCAATTTTCATGTCTACATTAACACAACCAGTCTCGAGATCAGGCGTCAAGCATTAGTTAGGTGAGAGCATAATGTGCGCGGCTAATTAGCCCGCATGCATAGTTTATAGTTAAGCCATGTAAGACGTTGCGTGTTTTTTTGGCACGTATCTTTCGTTTTCAGAAATGAGCATGGTTCTTTTTACCGCAACTCATCACCCTGTCAGTGTCCCACCCTGACGGGTAAAAGCTCATGCTGACTCTTGAGCCCTCCGACAGAATAAGGCGGTTTCTGCATTTACTAGCAGAATGATCCTGCTCAGTATCCACCCACACATGTTCGAGCAAACCTTCAAAAACATCGACGACATCCTTTTCAAGGACGCAGGGGCAGACAGTGAGCTGGACTACATCGGCCAGACATCCTGGATTATGTTCCTGCGCTACCTCGATGAGCTGGAGCAGGATAGGGCGGATGAGGCAGCGCTGGAGGGTGGGGAATACCACCACATTATTGAGGAGAAGTATCGTTGGCCAAGCTGGGCCATGCCTAAGGACGACACGGGCAAGCTAGACCACCACGTTGCCATGACGGGGCCTGATCTCATTGAGTTTGTCGACAACGAGCTCTTTCCTTACCTAGCTGGCTTTAAGGCTGCCACCGATAACCCGCAAACCCTGGAATACAAAATTGGTGAAATCTTCTCCGAGCTCGATAACAAGATCAAGAGTGGCTATAACCTGAGGGAAATTATTGAGCACGCCGATGAGTTGCCGTTCCGATCCAGTAAGGACAAGCACGAGCTCTCTGACCTCTACGAGACCAAGATCAAGAACATGGGCAATGCTGGTCGCAACGGGGGCCAATACTACACTCCACGCCCACTCATTCGTGCCATGGTGCAGGTGCTTGATCCACAGATTGGGGAAACCATCTACGATGGTGCTGCTGGCTCCTGTGGCTTCCTCTGCGAGGCCTATGACCACCTGCTGGAGCGCATGGACAAGACTACCAAGAACCTTGAGATTCTCCAAGAGCGCACCTTCTATGGTAAGGAGAAGAAGAACCTCGCCTACGTCATTGGCATCATGAACATGATCCTGCACGGCATCGAGGCTCCGAACATCATCCACACCAACACCCTCGGCGAAAGCATCCGCGACATTCAGGAAAAGGATCGCTACAACGTCATCCTCGCCAACCCTCCATTCGGAGGCAAGGAACGTGCCGAGGTGCAACAGAACTTCGACATCAAGACGGGTGAAACCGCCTTCCTGTTCATGCAGCACTTCATCAAGTCGCTCAAGGCGGGTGGCCGTGCTGCCATCGTCATCAAGAACACCGTGCTCAGTAATACCGACAACGCCTCGGTGGCCCTGCGTAAGCTGCTCCTGGAATCCTGTAACCTGCACACCATCCTCGACATGCCAGGCGGCACATTCACGGGGGCGGGAGTGAAAACCGTGGTGCTCATCTTCCAGAAAGGCGAGCCGACCAAAAACATCTGGTTCTACCAGCTCAACCCAGGCCGCAACATGGGCAAAACCAATCCGCTCAATGACAAGGACATGGCGGAGTTTGTCGAGCTACAGAAAAAGAAACCAGAATCCGAGCAGTCGTGGAACCTCAAGGTGGCAGACATCGATGCCAAAACCTTCGATCTCAGCGTGAAAAACCCGAACACGCCCGAGGAAGCCCCGCTCAGAGAGCCCGAAGACATCCTCGCCGAAATGGAAGCTCTGGATGAAGAAACGTCCAACTTGCTCACCTCAATCAAGGAGCTGGTATGAAGAAGGGGTGGGAGATAAAGGAACTAGGATCTGTTTGTGATGTTCAACGAGGACTCACGTATAGCGGTAAGGATGCCGTTGATTTCTCAAGCAACGTAGTTTTACGAGCTACAAATATAAATCTGGGGTCTAGCAAAATAGACCTGACGGAGTTGAAATACTTGAGGGATGATTTTGAAGTTAAAGAGAACTATCGCTTGAAACTAGGGTCACTTTTAATCTGTTTTTCGAGCGGCAGTAAAAGCCATCTGGGAAAAGTGGCCTTAATTGATCGTGACTACGAGGCTTCTTTTGGAGGGTTCATTGGGCAGATTACCCCTAATGATTTAATCGCATCAAAATACCTTTTTTACAATCTATTGTCCGAGAGCTATCGCGCTTACATCACGGGGCTGACCGACGGGGTAAATATTAACAACTTAAAGGCGAAAGACTTAAAAAACTTCCCCATCCCGATCCCCCCGCTATCCGAGCAGGAGGAGATTGTGGAGGTCTTGGACAAGGCCTTTGCCGCCATCGACCAAGCCAAGGCGAACATCGAACAAAACATCGCCAACGCCAAAGAACTCTT
>Ga0206131_10007662_pt1 | contig 10768 bp, 9 predicted proteins | sample Helgoland_Spring_FD_148636 | JGI IMG/M metagenome (GOLD analysis project Ga0206131, IMG submission 148636) | Pelagic subsurface seawater microbial communities from Kabeltonne, Helgoland, North Sea - Helgoland_Spring_Bloom_20160517_1 | ecosystem: Environmental > Aquatic > Marine > Epipelagic ... | reverse complement strand
TATAACACCGTCGTCGTCGTCGTCGTCATCTTTTGGTTCTCCCTCTTTATCGTCCAACTGCTCCGCCAACAACAGCGCCGCTTTCCACAACTTGCCCCCGACGCCGTTCGATAACTTGGTTTCCAATATCGACACTTCCACTCGTCCGTTTTTCATCGCGTACGTCTTCACATTCTTCTTCCTTTTCCGATGCGTTTCTATCGCTTCCAAGCTCTGTCGCAACAATTTTTGCACGCTGCTGCTGCTCGAAGTCTCTTTTTCTATTTCTTCTTCGTCGTCGTCGATATTCGTCGTCAGAGACACTTTCGCCAGCGCCTCGCTCAATATTCTCTCCGCCTCGGCCACTTCCGCCTCCTCGCCGTACACCTCGTCCTCTTCCACGTGTTTCGTCAACTGCTCGATCGCGCTCCGAAATCTTTTATCATCATCATCCTTTGTTCTTCTTCTGTTTCTTCTCCCCTCCTCTTCCTCCTCCTTTTCCTCGTCGTCGTTACTCCTCTGTTGTTTCGTCTCTTCTTCGATGACATCTAACCACTCGCCGACTCGTTCCCCGGCGATTAGAGACGCGTACCAATCGCCCTCGTCCGCGAATTCGCCCTCAGAATCATCAGAATCTTCATCATCATCGTCAAAGTTTCTCATCTTCTCATTTAATAATGATACTGCCGCCGACGTGGAGAGAGAGAAAGAAAGAGAACAACGAAGAAATTGCACACAAAGAGGTGGTTCTCTTTCTAACGAACTTCTTCCCAAGAGACTCCAAGACCGACTGTCCATCGCGATAAATAATTGAAGGCAAGAAAAAGAAAAAATATCTCTCTTCGCTGCGAAATGTTTTCTCTGGCAAATTTCTGCTCTTCTTTTTCGTTCTTTTCTTGACCTTTTCTTTTCTGACTCGGGTGTTGTCTACCGATATTTGTGTTATTTTTGGTCCTCGCGTTGGGTTTGAAACGAGGCGATCCTCTCCATTATAATTCTCAATTCATAGTACTCTGTATATATACATATATGCGTTCGGTGAATAAAGCGTAAGACAGGTCTCGGGAGCACACTAAACGCCGCGTAATCATTTCCTCCGTCTGTCTGTCTGTCTCGAGAAGATGTCGTCTTCGAATACTAATGGTAACGGGGAAAAGATTCAGTTGAAAAGAAAAAAGTCCAAACGGCCTCCTCCACCGAAAATGCCACCGCCGATGCAATTCCAGGAGGAAGACGCGGACTTGAATATCGCGGGTGAACGCGAAGAAGCGCTGAACCCATTCACGAGCGTGGAAAGGGTGGTCGTTTCTGATGGTTCGAAAAAGAAGAAGGAACAACAACAACGAGTGAGAGGACAGTCGGACAAAAGTGTATCGTTCGAGCAAAAAGCACCATCGTTTCAAAAGAGGAACCCCCAAGACTTGGGCGGAGAGAACGACGTCAACGACGGGTATTTGTTCGTGAGATACGTATCCATGAAACCGAAGATAACGATTTGGAAATCGCTGGGGTTCTTGTTTTTAGAGATCGGGTTGGCGATTGCGTTCATATCCGGGTACACGATGATGGGGAAAGGCGTACACGTGTATGACTTTTTGAATAAAGACGCGCACTACGACGCCGCGTGGTACATCGGGGTGAGTTGTTTCGGAGTGTTTTTTCTTTTGTGGTTGCTCGACGCGGATGTTATTTTAAGGCACGAAAGGAAAAAGATGACGAAATTGAAGGAGACGCACGAGGACGACAGCAGTGACGACGAGAGCGGTGAAGGACGAGTCGGGACGCGCGTCGCCGGCGACGCGGCGGAAAAGAAGAGTAAGAACAAAAGCGATGACGAAAACGAAAAGAGCGAGAAATCACTCAACTCTTCCGGTTCTGGAAAGATGTTACCGCAGGCGAGAGAGGTGAACGAGAACGATTTGCTCGATGCCAGCGAAGATGTGAAGAAGGATTATAAATTGAAATCGATGGCTTTGAACTTGGTCATTTTGATTTGTGGCGTTGGTTTGTTCTGCGCGGCATTGTTAGCGTCTGGAAGGTACGTGACCGCACCGGTGGTTATTTACGTGTTGGTGAAGATTGGTTTCACCGCGGTGTACAAGAAGAGCTTTTGCAGAGGCATTTCTACGCGTTCCTTCATGGTTGCCGCATCGAGATGCTCGTTTTTGGCCGGTGCTTTGATCATCGGCGCTTGGTTCTTTTGGGTCTTCGCCATGGAGAACAATTGGGATAAACACAAGTACACGTTTCCGAACCGTGTTTTCGAGTGCGATTCAACCGCCGCGGATGGGACCGATTCCGGTTGCGTCAGCGTGTACATGATGTGGATGTTACCCGGGGCGACTGGGTTCCTCGAGTTTCTCTTCGGCGCGACGGCGAATTTTCTCTCCCGACCAGGTGGTGCAGTAAGAATGATTGCGGTTTTAATGATGATTTTTGGTCTGGGTACATACATTCAAGTGTCCATTTCTGGTGTGGAAATGGGCATCGCGGACGATATCATCCAGTTTGTCGTGCTGTTCGTCGGGATGTTTCTCATGCTCCTGTTCGCCGCTGCCGGGAGAAAGAAGATTTCCAAAATTATCAAAGACACCGGCGTGGAGACGAAAGTGGCCGCGGCAACGAACCATCCAATCATGAAAGGTTTCTTGTTATGCGCGATTGGCCCGGCGCTACCGGCCGCGTTGTTAATCTCCGCCGTTTCATCCGCCTGCAGGCGGATCGGTCTCACGTTTCGACCGAAAGTATTGGACCAGCAAATTCCGGAAAACGAAAGAGATGGTCTCATCACGCACGAATGCCGCGCGGTTTTGAAGTGGCTTTTCGATTCGCCAACAACGACTATCGTCTACGCCACCTGGATTGCGCTTGCCTACTTCATAATCTCGATCGGCGTAGGTAAAGGCGCGGTGATTTTCCTGGCGTGGTTGGTTTCCTATTTGAAAGCGCAAGAAGTTTGGATGGTGTTTCTTGTGTTCTTTGGCATTGGCGTCTTTATGTTCTTGCTCCCGCCGATCCCAGGTCCCCCAGTGTATTTGACCGGTGGTATCGTCATCGTCGGTGCTTTGGAAGAGTCCATGGGCTTCTGGCCGGGTGTTATGATTTGCGGCGCCATGTGTTGGTTCGTCAAACTGTTTTCGTGCATGTTGCAACAGAAAGCCATCGGCGAGCCTCTCGGTAACCGCGTCGCGGTTAGAGCCATGTGTGCGGTCAATACCCCTCAAATGCGCGCGATCAAAGTCATCTTGTTACAGAAAGGTTTACCTATTGATAAACTCGCGGTGTTGTGCGGCGGCCCGGATTGGCCAACCTCGGTCTTGTGCGGCATCATCCGAGTCCCGTTACACGAAGCAATGTTAGGTACTGCCCCGGTGATTGTTTTATACTTGATGTACGTCGTCGTTTCTGGCGCTGTTCAGTTGAAAATCGGCGGGTGCGAAGCAGCGACGACGGTTTCCACCATACTCGCCGAAGACGACACTTCGAAAAACTACTGGCAACTCTTGAACGCCGTCATGCTCGCGCTCTCCGCCGTGAGCATGGGCGTCACCATGTTCATGTTCGCCTATTTCATGGATAAAGCTTTAATTAGTCGAAAAGATGAAATCGACGCCGTCCCAATCGACGTCGAAGTCGAAGAGTACGAGAAAACGCAAGAGGAATTGAAAGTAGCGTACAAAAAAGTCTCCGAGTGGGAGGTATTGCCGAAAGGCCAACGCGCGTTGTTATGTCTCGCGTGTATATTTTCCGTCGGTAGCGCCCAAGTAGCGACCGTTTTATCCACGGAATGCTTTAAAGAGTTTGGCGTGGCGTGCGAAGTAGCCGTGATGGATGTCGTCACTTTGTTTGGTTGGATCGTTTTGGGTGTGCACGCGGTTGGTTTTACTTTGATGATCGCGTATGGGAAGGTTCAAAAGAGAGCGGCGACGCGGTACCTCGAGAGCGGGTTGAGTAAAGAGAGCGCTTAGACGAATAAGGCTAGAAGGTGCCCACCTTACCGATGATAGTATATATTTTATGATTTGAAAGTGAGTGAGAGAGAGAGAGAGAGAGAGAGAGAAGAGAAAAGAGAATGCTTTGTATTTAAAAGAGAGAAAAACTACTACTACGTGTACTCCGTTTGAGATTTACATATTTACAAATTCAGTTTGAAACACCATCCCCCCATCCCCTGACAAATTTCTGAGTGCGTCACACGAAACACTTCACTTAAAAAGAGCAACAAAAGAAATCGGACCCCATGTCCCTCCCCTCCTCCACAGTTTCCTCTCTTCTCCAAATCCTCTCCCAACCCGCGCTCATCTTCCTCAGCGTGTGGTATTACTCGTTCCGAGCGTTGGTTGGAATTCCCATAACGCTTTTTTGGCAGCTCCTTTTGTCTATTCATTCTCTCGGTTCAAAAACAAGAATAGAACGCGAAGACGAAAGGAAGGTGCAATTCTTCGACGGCATCGTCACGCACGTTCGTAAATTGCCCATGAGACGGAGCTTCCGGTACCCGCTGAGAATGGCTCTGGTAAACCTCAGCAATCCTCCAACGTGGTGGAGAAAGAAACAGGCGAATTTGCACTTGAATGCGAATGAGATTTGGGAACGAACGCGCGAAGACGTGCCTTCATTCGTCAAAGAGAAGGACGTTTCGATCCATTTATTAACCTCTCCGATGAGTTTTGGGTACCATCAAAATCCGATTTCCGTGTATTACGTGGTATTAAATGAAACTGGAGAGTGTCTCGTGAATGTGACGGAAGTTACGAACACGCCGTGGGGGGAAACCGTGAGGATGAACTTCAACAGCAGCAAAGGAAGCGTACAGAATAGAAAAGGTATGGCAGAACCGTTAGGCGCACACGTGCCGAAAAGCTTACACGTGAGTCCCTTTATGGACATGGAGTCGAATTGGCGAATATTTGCGTCGGATATGCCTACGGTGAGTAAACATTTGAAGTTAACGGTGGACTGCGTGGAACATCCCGAGTACGGGGATTTTTTCCACGCTGCTTTTGTCGCGAAGAGAGACGAATCGGATACCAGAGGGGCTAGGAACGATTACGGCGGTTTGCGGTTACTGTATAGAAGAGGGTTGAGTCCGCACCGAATAGCGTATTGGATTTACCACCAGGCGATTTTGTTGTTGTGGAAAGAAAAAGCGACGTTCTACGGACCTCCCGGATTAGACGAGATTAGAAAATTGACGAACGAGAAGAAGATGCACTGTAAAGTAAGCAGCGTGGTGCGAGTTGGAGGCGGGTGCCCTGCGAGAATCGCGTGGCAACCGGCAAAAAGTTGGCCTTGGCAAACGTAAATAGCATGCCCGCGTAGAAAGAATTGTACCGAATACTTGTGCATATGTATCAAGATAACGAAAACGCTTTCCGGCGTTCTCTCATCAACTTATTGTGTTAGCTTACAAATATTTTCTCTCTTTCAAGAATTGCACCCGCAAATGTATTCTCCTAAATAATACAAGTGATCGCTCACGCTATACCGTCTCCACACGTGATCTTCGCCGCCTTTCCATTCACCGCTTCCATCGCCGATGGTGATATTTCCGTTTCGATCTTCGTACACCTCGGTCGGGACGTGGCGAAATCCCAGAAGAGTATTCGGTACGGAAGGCACGACGTCTCTTCCGTGCGTCAATCTGTACGTTTTGAAACCGAGCCGTTCTGCGTAAATCTCCGCAAACACGCCATCGCCAACGCGCGGAGATCCAAACGTATACACGCTCTTTACGTCCACTTTCTTCTGTATGATGTGTTTCCGATCGGGATCGTGATTGCCGCTTTCCAAATCCATCGCCGCGATCGTCGCCAAGGCTCCGCCCAACGAGTGCCCGGTAATTTCAATCGGAAATGGTGGCAAATCTTTCTCATTCTTACTGCTACTCTCATCCTTCTTTTCTCCTTTTTCTTCTACACTCAAACGAACACCATCATCGTCCGATTCAAAACTGCTATACTTCTCGCTCAACCTCGCGACGGCGTACGTCAAGTTCAATCGAATCTGCACGTACGCATCTAAAAACCCCGCGTGAACTCTTCCTTTCCCTTCAAAATCAGCCACCGGGAACCCCGCGTGCGTGGCATCCAAATTTTCCAACCAATTCTCGAACGATTTCGGCTCGGTCCCTCGAAACGAGACCACCGCTCGTCGCCTCTCCTTATCGTACCCTATAAAACCTTTCACGAATCGCTTCTCCGATTCAAACACGGTCACGTCCACCAAGGATTGTTCGTCGCAAAATTCACACGTCCAGTTTTGTAACCCTCGTTCGCAATACGCCGCCCCGCTCAAACGGCGAAACCTGATCGCTTCGCTCACGGAGAAGTCTTTCGATGGGTTCAAAGGGGATATCGGTGGTATCTTCAACTCTTTGAAAAGTTGTTGGTGTCGTTTCGAATGCATTTCCCGAGCTTCGCTCCTGCTAAAAACGAGGAGGAAAAAGAGGTAGAAACTGATCCCGCCGCCGCCACGCATGATGACGACGATCTCTCTCTCTCTCTCTCTAGAGAGAGAGAGAGATTTCAGCAGAGGTCTGCGTTTGATTCGCGCGAGTGAGAGAGAGAAATGCAAGAAAATTTTGTGAAGAGGATAAAGAGGCAACCCCTCGTCTCCTCTAACGGTTTCAAAAGGACAACATGCGCGGCGGAAAGGTCACTCTTCTTTTCAGAATTACAAAGTATACAAAGGCTCGATATGTCTGCTCTATACGTGTTGTTGTTGTTCCTCCTCTACGCATCTCTGCTCTATGATGTTGTTGTTAATGTTGTTAATGTTACTCTCGTTCGTTCCGCGCGCTCGACGACTGAGAGATCTTGCCAGACCTCTCTCTTATTAATCTCTCTCTTATATAATGGAACGACAACAAATTAAACTTTCGGATAATAGTGTTCGTTCGTCCCTTCCGGCCGAACCGGTTCTCCTCTCGCCACGTTGTTTACTACTCGTTGTTCTCGCATCATCGGTTCCATTCTTTGTGCTTGTACCACTCCCGGTCCGTAACTTACGCGTTGTAAACTCCCATCTTCCCCGACCACCATCTGTGTGCCTTCCATCACTTCTCTGCGTCTATCGCACGGGCAGCAGCACACGAGCAAACCGAACGGGCCGAAAAAAACAGCCAAACCGATGCAGGAGAGGCACGAGATTGGGCCGAAGTATTGCTCCTCTCGTATTGGGGCAGGGAGGAGCACCGTTTCTCCCGGTCGCGCGTAAATCACTTGTTGGGACATCTCTCTTTCCAAAATGGAATGACGACTCCAATTCGCCAGAGTTTTTACTTCCGCTTTACGGTACGAGTAAAAAACAAAGGAGATATCGTCGTCGCTTGGTATTAAAATGAGTTCTCGAGAACAGCACTACGCGAAAGTGCGCGAGGCTTTGACCGACGCGTTGCGCAAGATTGAGACAGATGACGACGATGATGATGATCAATCGAACGTGATGATGATTCCAACACCGTTCGTGGAATTTCAAGACGAATTTCCCGAGCAGATGTACCCGGAAGTACGAATCGAGCGAGCGATTGGAGGAGGAGTAGGAGGAGCAGGAAGTAGTAGTAGTAGTAGTAAAAACAACAGTAACAACAACGAAGTTATACTCGTGGAGAGCTCGAGGAACAGTTTTCGTGTATCCGTGAAGCTGAAGCATTCGGACGAATTAGACGCCATCTTGACCAAGCAACTGTCTCGGTTCATGCGCCAAAGAGCGGAGCAGTTTTCAATCGTACGGAAGAAAGCGACAAATAGCGATGCGTTCGATTTAAGTTTTCTAGTCACGCAGAAGCACAAGAAACAGTTCGTGAATTCGAGTTTAGTAGCGTTCATGGTGGACTTTTTGAAATCCGTGGACGGGGAGATTAGCGAACAGAAGTTATCGGTGAGCTCGAGAGGGAGAGCGGTGGCGGAGGAGTTTCTTGGCGGTTTTTGCTGAGTGTAGTTTATAATAATGTGTACAGCTGCCGCGTATTTCTATTTCGTGTATGTATAATTTGTGTCTATGTGTTTGGTGTATCTATCTCTTCTTCTTCTTCTTCTTCTTCTTCTTTGTTTACACTAGTTGCCGTCCAGGACGCGACAAAAATCAGCTCTCACGATGCACCGCGCGGTCTCGCCAAACCCGTTTCGGGCGAGAACTTCGCGAAAGGGTTGGAAAATTTCAACTCTGTTTCCGATGGAAACGTTCAATTCTTTTTGTAACTCCTTGGTGAATAACACGGTGACGTCGTATTCTCCATTATCGTCCAAAAGGTCGCGGAGTTCTTTCTTTTCCTTTCTCTTTTTTAAGAAATCTTCTTCGTCCTCTTCTACATTTTCCTCCTCGTCCTCCTCATCTAAAATGTCGCCGATGACTTCAGCTTCGGTCTTTTTCCTATGCATCGGTTTCGCGTACCCGAAACATCTGAAAATTCCTCTTTCCATCGTTACCGAACGCACGTGGAACGTGATGCCGTTTTCTCGTGAAGACCCTTCGTCGTATTCAAGGCGATTTTTCTTTACGTTTTCCTCGAATCGGAGTTTGTTGATTTTCAACTTTTGCAACGCGCGTTTGAGGCGCGCTTTAGGACCGCTCCCCGTGAATTCGGCGCCTCTTTTGGATTTCTTGCCTCCACCTCCGACGCCGTCTAAGAACAAATCGTTCGTCGGTGATGCGAGTTTCGGTAGAAAAGAAGTGACTTTCTTCTTTTCTTTTTCTTCTTTACCTCCCGCTTCTCCTTGTTTTTGCGTCTGGTGGATTGGGGGCGCGCCATCATCGTCGTCGTCGTCATTGCCTGTATCATTCCTCTGCGTCGTTGTTACGGCATTCTTGGGCAACGCGACGACATCTATGTTGGTCTCATCCTCACCGCCGTTCTCGTCGTCTCCACTGTCGATTATGTCGTCCTCGATGTCGTCCTCGATTTCCTCCGTGCCGTTGCCCAACGACGACTGCGTCCCGTCCAAGCTGCTGTTCTTTTTGCTATCGTATCTTACTTTTTCTATAACTGGAGCTGGTTTTACTACGCCTAATACTTTATCTCGCGTCGAGGTTGGCATCTTTGACGTCGATCGAGGGAGTTGTATTCCTCCTTGACCACCATCACCACCACCCCTTGTTGTCAGCGGTAACGCCTTTGGTGCGTTGATATTGTTGTCTTTTCTACCTGTTCCTCCAGTTGTTTGTTTCGTCGGTTTGTTTTGCTGCACTCTTTGCATCGTCGTGGGCAAAGTCCCGCGATTACTCGACGGCAGTTGTTGAGACGGCTGCTGCTGCGTAGAGGTCATGACTAAAGCCGTCTTCCGCACGTTCGCTTGTTGGCTCTGTCTTCCTCCTCTCGCGGCGGTAGTTTTTGTCGTCGTAATTTTACCCCTCTTCGACGGTGCCGACGTTGCGTTCGCGTCTTTCGCGGATCTTTTCCTCTGGTTGTTCGTGAACGCTTTCGTAACTTGCGTCGTTTGAGCAGTAGCGGTAGTCGTCTTTCTCTTCTTGTTCTTGTTGTTCGCCGCGCCGCCGGACGGCGACGACACCGTTTGCGTCGACGGACCATCCATACTTTCTCTGTGCTTCCTCGGACTCCTCCGAACGGTCACTGCGGTTGTATTATTATCGTTAGTAGTCGTTCTCGTCGCTCTCACCACTGCTGCTGATGCGGTCTTACGCGCGCGCGGCGACGTCCTCCTCTCGAACCCATCATCCAAACTGTTATTGTTTGTATTCTTCGCCATCGGCGTCGTCATCGCGACGGCGCCGTCAAAGTCATCTTCATTTGTCGTCGTCGTCGTCATCGTCGCCGTCGCTTCTAAACTCTCGTTCCCGCCTCCCCACAACCCAAACCCACTGGACGGGTCTTGAAACCCCATTTGAAACCCTTCGTTGACATCCAGATTCATCATCTTTATCCTCCGCTCTTTCTCTCCTCCATCTTTTCTTCTTTCGTTTGTAGCATTCGTAGTCGCATTCGCATCATCATCGCTCCTGTCGCGAAAGTTCTGTTTCCTCAGCAACGCTTTCTGGTCTACGTACGTGATCACCTCGTGCGGCGGCTCGAGTTCTTCATCTTCTGTTTCTTCGTTCTCGTCCACCACGAGTTGTTCGTTGTTTCTGTTCTCCCTCTGCGTCATCGTTTCAAAATTGCAAATCCTTTTCCTCCTTCTCAAACAATCGTATTACAAACACACAACAACGCGCGACAAAAGCGCCTCTTAAAAAGAAGAAGAGTCGCACGACTCTCACAGCAGCAGCAGCAAAAGCGCGCGGTGCGTCGACCCAAAAAGCAGGAACTGCCTCCTTCTCTTCTTCTTCTTCCTCTCTCTGCGTGTTTAAAATCACCTAATAACAATAACAGAGAGGGAGACCTTTTTGTGCGCAAAACCAACCAATTAATTGCCATAAAAAAAACCAAGGCAAACGTTTAGGGTATTAAACCCTAATACTTGAGCGTCTCTTCCTCCCCTTCTTTTGTGTTGTTCACCGTACTAACGAACAGAAATTATGTTTCTTCGACGTCCTCTTTCTCTTCTTTCCAGCTCGGGGTTGAGAAGACAACGACGACAGAGAGGAGGTGAAAGACACGGTTTCAGAGGAGGAGGAAAGAAGAAGCGCGCGTCGTCTTTCGCGACTTTGACGACGAGTACTAATGATACGAATAAAGAAGAATCATCAATTTTCCAATCTCGCTTGCATTCCCCGAAACCGACGCGTTTGTCGCGCATCCAAAGCGCGTACGTGCACCTGCCGTTTTGCAAACAAAAGTGCCACTACTGCGATTTTGCGACGCAAATAATAGGAGACAGAAGAACAGGACGAG
>Ga0206131_10007655_pt1 | contig 10776 bp, 6 predicted proteins | sample Helgoland_Spring_FD_148636 | JGI IMG/M metagenome (GOLD analysis project Ga0206131, IMG submission 148636) | Pelagic subsurface seawater microbial communities from Kabeltonne, Helgoland, North Sea - Helgoland_Spring_Bloom_20160517_1 | ecosystem: Environmental > Aquatic > Marine > Epipelagic ... | reverse complement strand
CTTTTCAAGCGACTTGAGCCGCTTGGCGTCCGCCACGTCCATCATTCCATACTTCTTACGCCAGCGGTGCAGGGTCGCCACCGATATTTGCTTTTGCTCACAGAAGCTCTCCTGGCTCAGGTCACTGGCATCGCATTCGCGCAGCAGTAGGATGATTTCTTCAGGTTTGTGTCTTTTTTGTTTTGTCATGTTATTTGGATTTGGATGTTACCAAATCCTCTCACTCGACATGGACCATTTTTTCTGGCGGCGGCCAGAAATATATTAAAAAACAACAAAATGTTGACAAGATTTGTTACATATAGAAATATATCGATTTATGACAAAACGCCAAAACTAAAAACACAAAAAACTAACTCTCTTATCACCGCATAAAAGCCTTTCCAAGACAAATAACTCACGCAACAAATTCCTAGCAGTTTGTCGAGCGCAATTAGTGGGTGATGCATGTCTGTAAGTCTGAAATCAAAAGAATCTCAGCAACCTAACTATAATACCATGGCACAATTAACATCAGTAGTAGAACCTTATGGCGAAGTAAACGTATTCTCAGAAAGTGACGGCTCAATTCGAGTCAAAGCGACCATATTAATGAAACCTGAAGTTGAGGGGGCTCAAACAGGGCTGGCCATTGATGGATCCAAGTCCATGTCGGACTTGTTCGGGGGGCAGGTTGCGGTTTCGGCACTTTTTGGTTCCAATAATAATTTAGTACAGCCTGTAGCGCGAACCATAGCTGAATACTTAGCAAACTTTGATAGCGATGGCGAAACTTCGGTGATTTATTGGGCCTGTGGCAACTTTGGCCAGGAAATTGAGATCCTGGGAGATATGAATTCCCAAACAGCAGTTCAGGCAAACTTTGCCACGCCCACGAACATGGGCACGGGAACCAAGCTCATGCCGGCCATTCGATATTTTACCGAGGATCGTTTCCGCGATTGTCCATGGGGAATTTATCTTTTCATTACAGATGGCCTTATTGAAGACATTGATGAAGTAAAAGCTTATACAGACCAGCTATGTAAAGAAATGGCTGCCAAGAGCAGAGGGTTTACCAAGCTTGTCCTCATTGGTTTAGGTAGTGACTTTTACTACCAAAACAAGGCTACCAATGAGAAGCTGAGTATAGATCAGGCGGAGAGCCAACTGGTAGATCTTGACAACGATCCAAACTGGGAAAAATCAGAAGCATGGGAAGTCTTGGAGCAATTGGACGACCTTCATGATGAGGGGGGTGAATTTCCGCCTGTCATTGGTAAAGATGGCGAGTCCATTGATATTTGGGATTACAAACTGGCTGCCTCAATGAATTCGCTTGAAGAAATTTTTGCTGAAGTCGTTTCACGTAACATGACCGTCGCGCCAAACGCCGAGATCATTGATTCAAACGGGCAGGCAGTCAGGCCGATTGGCCGTGATAGCTATATGGACGGATTGCCAGCGCTGCTTGACTTCCACCTTTCCGCTGGATCTACCTCCTTCACTCTAAAGCTTCCTAACGGTAACGAAGTCGTTCAGCCGATAGGCGAGCACTAATTTCATCAGCATCATTATCACAATAAAATTTTAAGTTATGAATAACATTAGTAGCTATACTGACCTTCCTGTTGGACGAAATTATCAAATACCCAATGAGCTTCTGGACTTAGCATTTGGAGAGTTGAATATAACACGCCAAGAGAATTGCCTGGAGGTTGTTTTGACCGCGCTTATCGATCCCTCTCAATCATCATCTGGCGAAAACTGGCAAACCGGAGTGGCATTAGATGGGTCAGCATCGATGAAAAATGCCTATGGTGCGAATTATGAATTTAAGCGTGTCCTCAATGAGCAAGAGATCGAACAGCTTCTTGCTAAGGGCCATGCAACAGTGAAAATTGTCGATGGGCAGAAATCATTGAGTTTCACCTCTGAGGGTTTTGAGGCAATGGAGGCAGAGGGCTTGTGGCAGAAGTCCAAGAATGAAATCGAGGTTATTGCACGAAATGCCATACCTTATCTGGCCGAAAAACTAGATGAGGATGGGGGAACAACACTTATTTATTGGGCGTGTGGTTCAAGTGGAGAAAGAATAGAAGTTGTAGGCGATTTAACTGCGGCAGAGGCAGCAAGTGCTACTTATGCAGGGCCTACAGAGTGGGGTGATGGCACTCGTTTGATGCCAGCAATTAATCATTTTCTTGAGCTTTTCAGTGATGCAAAAATGGGATTTTACATTTTTGTTACCGACGGGGCTATTGATGATTTTGAAGAAGTTAAAAATTTCACCGCTCAATTATCACGCGACATAGATGCCAAGTCCTGCAATCCCGTCAAACTTGTGCTGATAGGGGTTGGAGACCAAATCAACAGGCAGCAACTAGAAGATCTTGATGATTTGCCAGATGTTATGGATCTCCCTTATGATGTCTGGGACCATAAAATTGCAGTCGAGATGCGCGGACTGACTGATATTTTCGCTGAGCTTGTAGATGAAAATCTTGTTTTGGCACCAAGCGGAAGGATATTGGATCATCAAAAATCTGTCGCCAAGGAGTATTCTGATGGAGTGCCAGCGCTGATGGAATTCCAGCTGCCACTTGAGGCTACACATTTTTCCTTGGAGGTTACGGGAGGGCAGTCTGTAAAACAGGAAATTTATGCAAATGGAGGCCCTTCGCCGTTGCCTAACGGAGGCCCCCCACCGCTACCCAAGTAACCGCGACTTCCAAAATTATTTAAGATAAAGAACCCGTAGGAAAAACTCGACCCCCCCGCGAGCAATATGGTTAACGAAGAAGAATTCAACCCCTTTGATTTCTATGATGAGGATGAGGCTGAGGCCATAGAACAAGAGGAAAAGAAGGAGGCCGCCAAAGCAAATCAAGCAGAAGAGGTGCAGTCAAAAGTGGCTGCTGAGGAATCAACTGCAGAACAAGCGGCGGCAGAACAAGCGGCGGCACAACAGGCGGCGGTAGAACAGGCGGCCGCGGCACAGCAGGCAGCAGCGGAGCGGGTAGCGGCACAACAGGCAGAAGCGGTCAAGGTGGCAGCGGAGCAAGCGGCCGCATCCAAGGTGGCATCTGAGAAGGCCGCGGCAGAGCAGGTGGTGAGGGATATGAAAGACCAACTGGCGGCCCAGCAAAAAGCGATGGAGGAGATGGCTTTACAGCAGGCCGCGAAGCAGAAGGCCTTGGAGGACATGGCCCTGCAACAAGCAGCCAAACAAAAGGCATTGGAAGATGCCTTGAAGCAAAAGGCTTCTCAACCAGCACCGGGAATCAGCAGCACCCAGCAGGCACAGTCAAATTTACCAGCGGGGCAAAGTCCGAGAGTGTCAGCCGTCCCCCCTCCATTGCCCGGCCAAAAATCAGCGAATGATAGCCCGGACAATGGCGACAATGGCAATGCTAAATCCAACATTCTAGGCAATGAGCCCGGACCCGCAAAGATCAATCGAAACCTCTTTAATAAATAACGTTTGAAAAATATGTCTGACTACACGATCAAAGATGTTGTTAATCTGGCCCCCAAAATCACGGAGTGGTACTGGCAATACGGTCACCAACGCAAAGACAGCTATTCCTTGGGCAGAAGCACATGGCTTGATAGTATGCTGAAAGTAGGTAAAGGAGCTCTCAACGTCCAAGAATCCGGAACAATCTACAGTAAGCCCACCATGGCCATCTGGGGGCCATCTCAAACAGGAAAATCGACCATGTTGGCTGATTATATCGATGGGAAGGATTGTGATAAATATGGTAATGGCTCGGCCCTACAGTGGTCAGAGAGTGACCCCGTGCGTTTCGTTGGTGATATATGCGGAGGTGAAGTCACCGTACTAAATCCTTTCAACAAGGGGGCTGATGCCTCAGGTTGTGTTACACGCTTTACAATGGCGGATAAGGTGAACCATCCCGAATATCCGGTAAAGGTGACGTTGGCAACAGAGGCACAAATTGTTCATGGTCTAGCAGTTGGCTATTTGAGTGAAACCATCGCGAAAGACTCGGATGATAAGTTGGTTACATTGGATGCGGAACTGGTTAAGAAATGGGCATCAGATGTTGAGGCCAAGGGACCCGTTTCTAGGGAGGCTTTTGAATACATGGTAGAGATTGCTGATGTTGTAGAACTGCTGATTCTCTCGAACTTGCCCCGCTACGTGAACTTAAAAACAGAATGGAAAAGCTCGCTTCGCAGAGAATTGTTGAACTGCCCGGGGCTCTTATCGGATATTGATGCAGCCAGGAATTTTGTCAGCAAACTGTTCTGGGACTCATGGAGCAGCATATCCAAGACATACAGGCAGCTCGTTGATGCGCTCAAAGACATTGAGGGAAAGTTCGGTGGTGACCAGATTCAAATGTCCTACAAGTTTGCAGCGCAAATTCTCAATATCAGCGCTGTAGATCTTGCGGCAAAAGAGCCTGTTATCAGAGGAATTATTGACGATGCGGGCTATGAAATAGAGAGCGGAACGGTAATAATCGGGGAAAAGCCATCCCGTAAGCTGTTTGCAAAGCTGGACGAATTTGCCCTCTTTCAAGGGCTTGTCTGGGAGTTAGGAGTGCCATTGCGATCCGAAGTCTTGCGCAAAAACAGTGAGGGCGCAGCAGAGCTGCTGGAAAAAGCAGACCTTTTGGACTTTCCCGGCGTGGCCAATGAGGAAGAGGGTGCAGAAGACGCAAAGCTCACGGATGAGGCTCTGCTGTCCGAGGGCAGGAAAATCCTCACCAAGGTGCTTAAACGTGGCAAGACGGCATCCATCGTAGTGACGAGTTCCAGGAATCTTAATATTGACGGATTTTCACTCCTCATGAGGATGAATGACTATCCGAAAAAATCGCAACAACTTACAAGTGGTATTATTAGCTGGTGGGAGTCCTATGACAAGGAGTGGCCACCTCAATCCAAGGAGTTACCCCTCAACCTAGTACTGACCTTCACCGCCAAGCTGGTTAACATGGTCGCTGATTCTGGTATCGGATTCGGTCTGGATGAAATCTTTGGGAAAATGCATGGGCTCTCACATTTGGCAGATCCCAGCTGTGTTAATACCTTTGCGACTAACTACCCACAGTTTTCTGATGGTAAGTTGCAAGTGGAGGGGGAGGAGCTCTCGCGGGTCATCTCGGAAATCATGGAGGATTCGACATTCCAAAGACAGTTTGGAGACAATGCGGAGTCGTTGAGGGAGATGGCAGCTTCAGGCGGAAAAGAATACTTCATGCGTGCCCTGCTAACACAAGCCACAACCAGCAAAAGGCCCGACCTGGTCAGAGAAAAGGCAAAGCGCCTTGTTGTTGATTTCCAGCGGTTGATGGCGGAGGCTTCGCCTGACCAGCAAGACGCGTCTGCGAAGAGATGCCTAGATCTTGATGAGGTGACGACATCAATTATTGGCCGTCTCAAACAGGGGGCTGATGCCGAAACCAGTAGCGAGATCGGCATGGTAGTACAGTCATTGGTAAACATCGACCCTCAAAGTCTCGATGACCTGCCCAAGCGTGCATCCAAAAAGAAACCGGCGGAGGTTAAAGATTATCTCTCCAGACAGTTTAGGGTTTGGCGTGAAGGCCAGGCCCAGAAATCTTATGGGCAAGGCCTTGGCATGGATGATCCAACAAGAGTAAGCAGGCTTCTCTCATATATGATTGAGGGGATTGATATGAATGAGCTGCAGGATTGGTTCAGAAAAAATCTTGGCAATGTGAAGTCGAGTAATGATGCGATGGAGTCCAGAAGGTTTCTTGCAGCGAAAATGAATAATGCAGTCACCTGTCCGGGTGGGAATCGTAATACCGGAGAACATCGGGCGTTACATGAAGTTGATTCCCTGATTCGTGAGTTGGCGAATAGCGAGTTTAAAAACAGCAGTTTCGAGTTGGCTCCTTATTACATATCGGTAATCAAGCCGTTTATCGCCAAACTGGAGTCATTGAAGTCAGCGAACGCTGGAGAGCGCGGGGTGCAAGCGGGAGACGAAGAGCTTTTGATACTGATGAAAGGCTAAAATCAAATCGAATATGAGCAACGATAACATACATCAAATTTTTGTTTTCCCAAATAGTGGGCATCATTACACATTCATCCCTTTTTCTGACAAGCTGGGAAGAGAGGTTAACCAACTGGAGAAACTATGCAAGCAGGAGCGTGCGCCATGGTTTGCATTGGGGCACAAATGGATGCGGGGCCGTTATGGTATGGATAGTGAACGCAATCCAGGGCTTTGGGTTGCCGTGGAGAGCAATCTGGGTACGGTAAATCGGGGGTCTACTTTCTCACCTGAAAGGCAAATCCCTGCAGATGAGCTGCCAGAGGATAGCAATTTGTGGAAACAATCTCCCTATGCGTACCCATCAGAGGACAGGCTGCCCGAATCAAGTGATGAGAGTGAAATCATTCCCGTGACCATACCTACTCCAGGTGATGCAAGTCGCAAGATAGAGGTCGCCAAAATTCAAGTCATTTGGAGAGTACCTGCTGGTGAACCCATTGATGTTGACTTAGTAGTGGACTTTGGGAATACTCGAACGGTGGCTCTTGCCCTTGAGCATTGTGCCACCCAGAATGGTAAACTTGCGGCTATTTGCCGCCCCTTACGTTTTATCAAAGGGGGTACGGAATACACTGAATCCAAGGGCCGTATTGACAGTGACCCATCGGTCATCGTAGATTCCTGGTTTGTATTGCATGAACCTACTTTTGCTGATTGTGATCCACCTTCGCCCAAGTTTGCTCCGGTCAAGGAGTTTGATGTTGAGGAGACTGCACCAAAAAGCTTATTGAGAAAAAAATCAGAGAAGCAAGTCAAGGTAATGGAGCGGGTTCCACAAATGTTCCTCGAATATTCGCCGGTAGTAATGGGTGAGGATGCTCGTAATGTTCTGGGTTCAATCAACCTTGAGCACGGGGGCAGTTATTCTATGAGCTCCCCGAAACGCTACACTTGGGATTCCTCCCTGGTGGGTAAACAGGGCGAAGGATTCTGGACCATGGTGCTCAATCGGTGGAATCCCAAGTCCAAAAATCTTGCTGCGCTGCCGGTTTTACAGGGGGCATTCCTGAGGTTTCTCTATGAGGACGGCCGCAATTGGGATATAGAAAACCCTCCCAATGAAAGTGTGGCTGATGTGGCCGCCCCCATTTCAAATCCTCAGCAACCGGCATACCCTCGCAAAGATGCCATGTGCTGGGCGGCACTTTCCATTCTTGAAGTGGCATTCAGACAAATCACCTCTGAGGAGTGGCGCAAGGAAAACCAACCATTCGTGCCCAGGAGAATTAGAAACATATCCGTGACCTATCCATCAGGTTGGATTGACGAGGAAACAGCTACTTACCGTGAAATGTGGCAGCGGGCTGTTGACATATTTTCCCTGATCAATTTTGAAAATGTAGACCTTGTTTCAGATGGGGGGTCGCGACCGGGTCTCTCGATGGATTTGGATGAAGCCGTTGCATCCCAGTTGCCGCTGGTCTACTCCGAGATCAAACGGCTTGGCGATGTAGGTGAAAATTGGATCGGCCTCTATGGGCGCGGTCCCAACGATGACGATTCCCAAATAAGGATCATGACGGTTGATATCGGCGGAGGAACCACGGATATCTCAGTAGTAGAGTATTCCGATGATTTGCCCGGGGCCGGTATCGCGCTGAAATACAAACCCATATTCAAGGATTCTAATTCCTACGCCGGCGATAGTCTGGCGAGAGAGGTCATTGAGAGAGTATTGTTGCCAGCTCTTGCTCGTGCGGCGGCCATCGATGAAGACCATGATGATGCCGAGACATTCGAAAATATCTTTTCTGCATCTTTGCAGAAACAGGCAGATACACAGAAATGGTCTCGTATCGTCAAACTGGTATTCCTGCCGATCGTAAGACAATGGTTGCGTGACTTGACGGACGGAAAGTTTGGCAACCCGGACACATCCAAGCCATGGGCGCCTGATGAGTTGGAGGGAGCAGAAGGTAAACTGATTGATGCGAGAGCGTTGAATGAATTCAACGAATTTTGTGACAATGCTGGCCTGGGAGCTAACTTCCTAGATCCTCTTACACCACTGAACTACAGGCCCGCAGTGATTAAGGATTGTATCAAGGATGCACTGCGACCGGGTCTTGAGCCGTTGGCAAAGTATGTTACGGCTTTTGATGTGGACCTTGTTTCTCTGAGTGGTAAGCCTTCCGAATTACCCCAAGTTAAGGAGTTGCTTGATGAAATTCTTCCCATTCTTCCACAGCGAATCATCCCCCTCAAAGACTACGTAGCTGGTGATTGGTATCCCATGTCTGGTAATCGTAAGATCTCAGATGCCAAAACGGTCACAGCAGTGGGTGCAGCCCTCCATTCGGCAATTCAAAACGGCTTGATTGCGGGCTGGACTATCATTCGCGATGACAGCGAAGTGGAAACTGTGAGGAATTATTGGGGCTTGATGCCTCCGGACTCGGAGAAACCTGGTTTTGGCACTGATGAGCCTTATCTTGCTGCTGAGGTTGACTCGGCATCAGATATCAAGCTGTTGATCAACAGTTACATTGGGAGAATGCGATACAAATCAGAAGGTTCACGCCCAGAGCAGCAGTATAAACTGGTATGGAAAAACCCTGATGCTTGGACCAATATAAACACTGGATCTGCCCTAAGTGTCGAAATCCGTCGGGTAACCGATCCTGAAACAGGGAACGATGTCGGTCTCGAGTTGGGAGATAAAGTAGAGTTGATAGGATCCGATGTGGAGATCACCTCCGACGATATCGTGTTGCAGCTGTGTACGCTGGAGGGAGGCGAATTTTGGATCGATACCGGAAGGTTCGAAATACAGTGGTAATAGCTATGCTTACATGTAAATATAACAAGGACGAGGGCGCGCTCGAAGTAGTCGATAAGCTCGCTCCGAAGTTCACGCAGTTACAGCAGCAGCTGAGTGAAATCGCCGATGCCTTAAGGGCTGCCGGTGCCTCTTTCCCTCCTCGGCATGAAGAGAATGAAGTGGCCCCAGCACTTGATCATGAGAGAGATAGGGGAAATCAAGAGCGCAGTCTTACCGAATTACAGGAGAAGTTGGCTTCATCTGAAGATGACAAAAAAAAGGCTGAATCCAAAATCGCAGATTTGCAGCAAGTTTGCCACGAGCTCCGGGAACGGGCCGAGTCCTCAGAGCCAGAAACGGATCTATCTGAAAACTATGTTGAAATAGCTCTGTTTGAAGGGAACGTCGCCGAGCTCGATGCCATAAGGGGAAAGCTGCAGGAGGCTCAGAGTAATTTGGAGACAAGTTCAAAGGAGCATCAGCAGCTAAAAGAGCAGCTCGAAGGCGAACACCAGAGGAACAAGCAAGAAATTGAGGCCTTGCAGCACGAAGCAGCTTCAACAATTGAGGGTTTGAACAACAAGATTTCCTTTTTGAATGATGCTAAAGCTGCATCAGAGGCAGAATCTAGGGCAAACACCCTGAAGCTGGAACAACTTGCACTAGAAAATGGGTCCCTGTCACAAGACCGCGATGCATTGAATGATCAAACTTCGCAAATGGAGCAACAAATGGAGCTTAGCCGGAAGCTTGAGGCGCTTATATGGCCTGACTTTATGGTAAAGCCTGAAATGGAAGAATGGAAAGCTCGCTTGGAGAATGCAGTTCACCAAGGTCAAACAGATGAAAATGTTATGGTGATCGTTGCCAGCTTATTTAATTTTAACGCTTTTGCTGGCCTTGAAGATCAGTGGGGCCGACGTCTTTTTGATGTGCTGCAAGATTTCAGCAGGGCCCTTCTCGCTTGGTGTGAGAGCTCCGGTCTTGACCCGGAACAAGCTGCAAGCCAGGCCAAATTGTGGGCAGAGCAATTCACCGGCAAGGGTGAAGGAGAATTTGCCATTGAGGTGCCTGAGCCTGACGAGCCCTTCGATCAGCGAGTGATGGTTAGTTATGAATCCGGAACCTCAAGTGGAAGTATGGATGTAAAGGCGGTCAAGAGCTGGTGCATCAAGGATGGGGCTGGACGCATTTTAAAGCAGGCCGAAGTTACTACTTATTAAAACGATTTCAGAATAATAACAAACATCGATGACAATGGAAAATACAAAGCAACCAGCGCCCATTGAGCGCGTACAGGGCAAAGGGCTTCGGCTGAAATTAAGCGTATTCAAAAAGCTGAAGGCTTTTCAATCTGGTGGGCAGTATTGGGAGCACCAAAGCCAGAATTCAATCCGTGAGTACATGGGGGATTTTTTGCCCCTGATGCAGGTTGAGGAGGATGGTGAATCAGTTCTTTGCCAAATGTTTGTTGAGGGCAAAGAAGTTGCCTCGCAGAGTCGTGCAGCAAAGGGGATATCATCAGCACAACGCCAAAAATTAGAGGGCAGTATTCAAAGATTAAAGGACAGGGCAGCGGCTCCCGATGTCGATTCCAACGTCAAAAAGATCATTGAGGCATTTAGGCTGCCTGATCCGCGTAAGGATCCGGAGTTATACAGACTGTATGGTTCCCGGTGGAATCCAAAATTGATGGTCGTTTGGGGTTGTGAGAAGGAAGAGGGCACCTCGCTGCCGCCTGAGGAAGTAAGTCAGCGGGTTGCCAAGGAGTCTGCGGGTGGAACCTTTGTCAGGAAGCTGCCCATTATTCTCCTGATCTTAATCTTATTGGGTGCATTGGCATGGTTAATCAGTAAGGCAGATTTCAACAAACAGGATGAAGTTGCGGATGAATCGAGGAAAAATATCGGTCAAGTCGCGGGTGAAGATGGCAAGCCCGTGGTGGGTGAAGATGGCAAGCCCGTGGTGGGTG
>Ga0206131_10007647_pt1 | contig 10783 bp, 11 predicted proteins | sample Helgoland_Spring_FD_148636 | JGI IMG/M metagenome (GOLD analysis project Ga0206131, IMG submission 148636) | Pelagic subsurface seawater microbial communities from Kabeltonne, Helgoland, North Sea - Helgoland_Spring_Bloom_20160517_1 | ecosystem: Environmental > Aquatic > Marine > Epipelagic ... | reverse complement strand
TATATAACAATTGTTATTAATATAAGCAAAAAAATACAATATTGATAATTCCTTCATATATAAATTTATGTTAATTAATTTAAAGGTGAAACGATTTTAAATTAATATATGGATATTAAAACTAGTTTTGGAAATGATAAGCTGCTTTCCAAAGAGTCGCTTCTATTACAATCATTATATGTTTACTATCAAGAAAAGGAAAATATAGAAAGAATGATTCCAATAGTAACTGGTAATGCAAAAGTATCTTTAAGGGTACTAGATTGGTTTGTAACAAATTATGCTAAAAGCAATGATGTTATTTTTGATTTAAAAAAAAATAGAGAATTTATAAAATTTAATGTTTACCAAGATTACAAAAATAAATTAAAGTCTTATAATAAGCGTTTCTTTGATCCTTTTTGTAGACAAAATAAAAAAAATTTAACAAATAAAATAGCTTTTAAATATAACGATGATAAATATATAGTTACAACTATAGGTCAACTTAATTTTTTTAGATGGGCAATTAGAAATAATGTAATTAATTACGTTGAAAGTAATTTAGATATAATTAATAGTCATATGAATAAAAATAATTATAATAAAAAAAAATATAAAATTAAAAAAAATTCAGTAAAAGAAAAAAATGTACAAAGATATAAAATTAATACAACTATTGACTTTGGCTCAAAAGTTAATAAAAATTTATCGTTACAATTAAATGCAATGGGAATTGATGATTCTAAGTATAAAGTAACAAAATTAGATTTTTCAAATTAAATATATTTTATATTAATATATAATGGATAAGATTTATTACATATTAATTGGTATTTTAATTTTTGTCATGATTTACATGATAACAGATGATAACTGTTCTTGTGAAAATTTTACTCAAATTAATGACGGAAGTAAAGTATGTAACAATGAGCATGCAATGAATTATACAAAAGATAGTAATAATAATATTGATAATTCATTTTGTAACTTTTCTGCTAATGTAATTTGTCACAGACCTTTTGCAAGTAACTTTAATAATAACAAATATGACAATAGTAGATGTTCAGATATAAGAGCTTATAATTATGAAGAAGAGAAATTTATTACTGATTCTAGTAATAACAAAATACCAGTAAAAAAAAATGATTTAGATGACTTGGGAAAGTACTGTGGCATATCTACTGAAATAGATGCAATTGGTAAAGTTTTTAAACAAGGTACACAAGAACAAATTTTCAAAGTACAAAAATGCCCTTCATTAGATAACTGTAAATATATCGAAAATAAAACTTGTAGATATCCTATGGCAAATGTAAAAATAAATACATTAAAAGGTTTGACTTCAAATAATGAAGAATATAATGACTTAATTCTTAAACAAAAGATGGTAGAAAAAAATAATAAATCTGAAATGATAGATTTAGATACTTATGAGTTAATGCCAGGAAATTTATTAACTGTTGGTCCTTTTAAATCAAGAGCTAATTTTAAAAAGTTATATACAAGATTATTTAACAATAATGGTAGTTTTGCAAAAAATGAAGGATTAAATTTATGGGACATAAATGGAAAAATAGAGTTAAATAATCTAGTAAAGTCAGATATAATTGATAGTTATTTAGATAACAATGGAAATATAATTTCCAGAAAAGGATATTCCTTAAATGTAATTCCAAAAAATTACTATGAACTTGTTTATTTAATGAAAGAAAAAAATTATCATGTTACACTTTCTGTAAATAGCGACGCAACAAAATACGCAATTGGTGTTGGTAGTACAAAATCTGAAGCGGCTGACATTGCATTAATCAGATGCATAACATATATTTCATTAAAAGAAATGATAGATTTATTTAAGAGCCATAAAAATATATTAGTTAATTTTTTACATAATAAATTAAATTTAGTTAAACAAAATGAGGCCAAGACTGGAATTTGGAATGCTATAAAAGGTTCTATTGGAGCAGATTCAAATATAATTATAAATCCTGAAACCTCAGATAAATTAAAAGATATTTCAAATAGTAAAAGGTCAAACTTAGTAAGCAATGATGCAGCTTCTTTAGGAAAAATGGCACTATATTTATCATCTCATAAAGATATTGTTGAAGCTTATAAAATCCAATTAAATAAAGAGCAATTTTCTGAAATAACATGTAAAATTAAAGGTACACATAATGGAAAGGTATGTTCAAATAAGCCATCTATTGACGAGTTATTTAATTACATTTATTTTAAGGCAAAGTCTGAAAATATTAATAAACCATGTGGTTTGTTCATGATAGATGAAAAAAGATATGTTAATGTTGATTTAGATTCGACATTTATAGAAAATTCTTCTAATTGTAATATTTTAGATATAGAAAATAGATGTACAGATCCTAATAAAAAAGATTGTCAAGAAGTTGCTGTTATTGGGTATAATTCAAAAAATGACAAATGTCAAATTTATCAAGAAAGTAAAGATAGTCTTTATGATCAAGATGAGAATATTGATTTTAGAAAGTTACCAAAATTAAATCCAAATAATGAAATGTGGATTAATGAAAAGGAAGATATAATGAAAAATGATAATGTTGAATTAATTTTGGATACTATTAAAAAATGTAAAAAGACAAATGATAAATGTATATTATATAAGAATAATGGTAAAGTAAGTTCTTATAATTCATTTTATTAAAAATAAAAAAATTTATCTATATTTAATATATAGAATGTCAGGCCAAAAAATAATTAGTATTTATCCTGAATTAGAAGCATACGAAGTTGAAATTTCCGGAGATAAGTTTGATTGTAGAAGTTGTATGGGATTAGGTGATTGTTGTGGAACTGTTATGGTTCATAACAATAAATCTGCTTGTCATAAATGTAAATGTCAGTCTTTATATAATTCTACAAATAGAGTGAAAGAAGGCGCAGAAAAAACAAAATCAATAATTAATAGTAGTAATTGTAAGAATTGTGACGACAGCACATTTACAGAAGATTACTGTAAAAGTTTAGCATATTTAGAAAATAATTTAAATGCCGAAATAGTTGATTGTAGTAATACGTTATTAGTTACAGGTCAAAATAATACTTTAGAAGATGTTAATTTAAGAACACAGTGTAATATAGATGGTCAAGAATCTGTTAATGTAAAGTCATCTGGTGAACAAAATACAAATACAAATACATTATCAAATTTCCCTATATCAAAAGACATTTTAATTTATGGAGGTATCGGGTTTTTTGTTTTTATAATGTTTTATTTTCTATTTTTTTAATTTCTATATAAAATATATAATGAATATAAAAATTTTATATTTTATACTGTTCCTAGTTATAGGTAATCACTTTATATCAATCGAAGGTTTAGATATAGACAATATTATGGAAGATAAAATGAATAAAATTAAAGATAAAGTAGGTAATAACAAATCAAATACTTTAAGTAGTAATTCAGAACCTGCATTGCAAGATAATTATGATAGTGATATTGAAGGTGTAATTTCAAAAAAATTACAAGATGCATTAGGAAAAGATAATAATGTTAATATTACTTCAGATGAAGGTACTTTTGAAAATGAAAATATTGTAAATAAACCAAAAATTGAATCAAATAATGAAAAAGCAGGAGGTATGAATAATATAATTATAATAATCGGATTTATTTTAGTTGTATTACTTTTATTAAAAAAATAATATCTAAATTATTTATATAAATAAATGTATAAAAAAATAAATAACAGCCAATATCATTCATATTTAAATAAAAAAGTATATGAGAATTTTAATAGTTTTTCTCCTATAATTGAATATGGTAGCGGTGCTTTTACATCTGATGCATCAAGTAGTAATACTAGTAATCAAACTTCAAATCAAAGTGCAGTTACTAATACTAGTACCGATAATCAAACAACAAATACTAATACAACAGATAACTCAATGCACATGGAGTCATCTGTAAATTCAAATACACAAGTAGATAATTCGCAAGCAATAAGTAATGTTAACACTACAGATAATAGTTCTATACAAAATATTAACTCTTCAACTGATACATATAATGTGGATAACTCTCAAGTTGTTAACGAAACTAATATGAACACTACAAGTAAATTAATTCAATCATGTGGAATGACAATTGAATCGGCAACTGCTGCAATAAATATTGTAAAAGATGAATCTGTTAACACTAATATTGATGCTAGTAATACATTTATAGTTACAGGAAATAATAATTCAATTGTAGATGTTAGATTAACAACTGAGGTTGAGTTTGAAGGCGGTGAACAACAACGTAACTGTGCATTAGAAGCAATTAATGACATGCAAAGTGATATGGAGTCGGTTAATGACAATTCGAAAAGTATGGCAGGCGGCGAAGGTGGTGATGTTGGCGCTGAAGCTGGTGGAAATACTACAGAAAATTCAAATGAAAATAGTAAAGCAGATCAACTTGATGCCAGTACTGATGCAGGTATGGGGGCAGAAAATAAAGCCACTACTGAAAATACAAATACAACTGAAAACAAAACTGAAAACAAAATTACAACTGATCAATCAAACGAACAATCAGCAGAACAGAAATCTTCTGCATCTGCATCTGCAGGTCTATTTTCTGGATCTGGTGCCGGAACTACTGAAAATATATTATTTGCAATGGTATTATTTGCCATTTATATGATAAAAAGTAAAAAAATTAATTTAGAATTATCTAATGTTTTACCATTATTAAAAGAAAATTATCTATTACTTTTTATTTCATTGTTTATTTTATTTTTTTATTTAAATTAAAGCATATATTTTTATATTAAATAAATATATACTTTAATGAACAGGAATAATATATATTATCCAATTTCTAAAGATGTAAATGTATACGAAAACTTTAGTAGTGTTAATCCAGTTATAGAACATGGATCTGGTTTCTTAGCATCTGATGCATCTAGTAGTAATACTAGTAATCAAACTTCAAATCAAAGTGCAGTTACTAATACTAGTACCGATAATCAAACAACAAACACTAATACAACAGATAATTCTATGGTGATGTCTTCTGATGTAAATTCTAACACACAAGTAGATAATTCACAAGCAATAAGTAACGTTAACACAACAGATAATAGTTCAGTACAAAACATTAACTCTTCTACTGATACCTACAATGTTGATAATTCACAGCTTATTAATACAATATCATCTAATACAACAAATAAGATGATTCAATCATGTGGAATGACACTTGAGTCAGCAAATGCCGCTGTAAATATTGTAAAGGATGAATCAGTTAATACTAGTATTGACGCTTCTAATACCTTAATTGTTACAGGAAATAATAACGCAATTGTAGATGTTAGGTTAACATCTGAGGTTGAGTTTGAAGGTGGTGAACAACAACGTAATTGTGCATTAGAACTTGCAAATGATATGCAAGCTGAGTTAGAGTCAGTTAATGAAAATGCTAGAAGTATGGGAGGTGGTGAAGGAGGTGATGTTGGTGCCGAAGCTGGTGGAAATACTACAGAAAATTCAAATGAAAATAGTAAAGCAGATCAACTTGATGCCAGTACTGATGCTGGGATGGGAGCAGAAAATAAAGCCACTACTGAAAATACAAGTTCTACCGAGAACAAAACTGAAAACAAAATTACAACTGATCAATCAAGTTCTCAATCAGCAGACCAGTCATCAGCAGCATCTGCATCTGCAGGTCTATTTTCTGGATCTGGTGCCGGAGGTTTAGGAGATATGGGATCAATTATAATGATGCTTATTGTTGTTGTTGTTATTGGAGCCATCGGATTTATAGCTTTTAAGAAATTTAGTAGTTCTAAATCTGAACAATCAGGAGGTTTACAAGAAGTCAATAATTTATTAAATTTAGTTTTAAATAATAACTTATAAAAAATATATATTTTTTTTATTGTAATAATATATATACTTTATGGTAAGAAAAAACTCTAGTAATTTCTATCCCGTAACAAATAACGTAAGAATATATGAAAACTTTAGTAGTGTTGTTCCTATTGTTGAACATGGTTCAGGATTTTTAACATCTGACTCATCAAGTAGTAATTATAGTAATCAAACTTCTAATCAAAGTGCAGTCACTAATACGAATACTTCTAATGAAACTACAAATACTAACACAACAGATAATTCCATGGAAATGTCTTCTAATGTAAATTCTAACACACAAGTAGATAACTCACAAAATATAGCTAATACTTCTTCTACAGACAATAGTTCTATACAAAATATTAATTCTTCAACTGATACCTATAATGTTGATAACTCACAAGTTGTTAACGAAACTATTCAAAATACAACAAATAAGATGATTCAATCATGTGGAATGACACTTGAGTCAGCAAATGCCGCTGTAAATATTGTAAAGGATGAATCAGTTAATACTACTATTGACGCTGGTAATACTTTAATTGTTACAGGAAATAATAACTCAATTGTAGACGTTAGATTAACAACTGAAGTTGAATTTGAAGGTGGTGAAATTCAAAGGAATTGTGCGTTGGAAGCTGCAAATGACTTACAGACAGAATTAGATTCACTAAATGAAAATGCTAAAAGTATGGGAGGTGGTGAAGGAGGTGATGTTGGTGCCGAAGCTGGTGGAAATACTACAGAAAACAAAAATGAAAATAGTAAAAAAGATCAACTTGATGCCAGTACTGATGCTGGGATGGATGCTACACAAGCAGCTTCAACTACAAATGAAAACAAAACTGAAAACAAAACTGAAAACAAAATTACAACTAAGCAATCAAATGACCAATCAGCAGAACAGAAATCTTCTGCATCTGCATCTGCAGGTTTAGTTTCTGGTTCTGGGGCATCAGGAACTACAGAAAATATTATTATTGTATTAGTTGCAATTGCATTATTTTTTGTTATAAACGGTAAAATGGATATTAATATGGGTTTTGATATGAGTAAGTTAATGGATATTTTAAACAAAAATCATATTTGGATAATTTTAGTTGTATTAATTGCAGGTAATTTAATGCTTTCTTACTAAATAAATAATTTTTTTTATAAATTAATTATATAGTATATAATGAAATATTATTCGTTAAATTGCGATAATAAAATTACTGAAAAATTCAGTAGTATTGCTCCTATTATTGAATATGGTTTAGTAGAGGGATCTGAATCATCAAGTAATAGCCAAAACTCAAATCAAAGTGATATTACATTAGAACAGAATGATGATATGATAATTGATTTTAAGCAAGCAGAGAATGGAATGGTAAATACACATATTGACCCTACAAAACAAATCGACCCTAGAACACAAATGGTTATTGGTCCTACAAAAAGTAAGATCTTTTATGATTATGGTATGGCTATTGGTGAGGCAACAATTCAAAAATTGATGCAAAAATGTGACTTGTCACAAAATGATGCAGAAATTTTAGTAAAAGAAGTTATAAATGATAAAGAGAGTATTCCTATGGACTGTTTCTTGGAGGGAACTGAAATAACTATGTATGATGGTATAAAAAAAAATATTAAGCTTTTAAATGTTGGAGATATCGTAACGTCATTTAATTTATTAGGTCAAATAAATGCTTCAAGAATCTCTAAAATATATGAAAAACAAGTTAATGGATATTATATAATTTCAACAACTAACTCTCAAATAAAAGTAACATCAGAACATCCAATTTATATTGGTAATGGAAAATTTCAATTAGTAAGAAATTTAAAAATAGGCGATGAAATTAAAAGAAATTATGAAAATGAAATATTAAATGAAAAAGTTACAAATGTATCTTTCATAAATGAACAAGCTAATGTTTATAACATGCATGTTGAAAATGATAATACTTACTTTGCAAATGATATAGCTGTTCATAACAAAAGCAACACTATTACAGTTTTAACGTTACAAGAAAATAAGCGATATAATGAAATAGAAATCCTAATAGCGCCTTACATAGACCTTTCTAATTATGACAAAGATTGTATAATTAATACCTTATTAGAATTTGATGAAGAACTAGATAACTTCGATGTAAACAATTTAACGGAAAATGAAATTAAAGATAAAGTAGGTAATAATAATTCAAATGAAACAACTTCAGAAAAACCAAAAGATAACTTCAAAAAATTAGATAGTAATATTGCGAATTTAAGTGCAAATGACTTATTTATAGAATGTGATAGGAATTTAGAAAGTCAAAAGAAAGATATTGCCAAATTAATGGGTAGTTTTAATTATGTATCAAAAGAAAATAATATACTTAAAATGGTTAGTTTATCACTTATTGTCTTTGCTGTAATATTACTAACTATTGTTATATTTCTACTTATTTCAAAAAAATGAGAAACTATAAAAAGATAGTTAAATAATGAATATAAATTCCAGTTTTTTTTAATGGGTAAATAGATATGTTTTAGCAATAATAACAATATTTGTTATATATAATATTGTTATTATAGTTGTAAGTTAATCTTTTCATTAAATTTATTTTATAAAAAATAAATAAGAAATAAATTTAAAATAATAATTTAGAATTTTAAATTTATTGATGATGTAAAAAATATGTATTCGATAAAAATATTTAATGGTGTTATTTTTATAAATCTATATAATATATGGCAAAGTTTAAAAGATATAAAAACATATTACATTTATTAATTTTTATCCTAATTATTTATTTTTTTTATAGTAATTTTCATAAAGAAATCTATATATTCGCCTTAAAAAATTTCATCACACCAAAATCTGCTGAACAAAATAAGTATTTTATTGATAATTTTACTTCTATTGTAGCACCTTTTTATTATGGTGATATTCCAATTAATAATAATTCTGTAAATATTAATCGGAACGCTAAAAATCAATATGCTCTTAATAATAAAATTACTACAAAAGATTTAAACCTTATTAATCCATCTAATGACACTCTTGATATTTTATTAAAACGTTTAATTCCGTTTATAAATATTGATGGAAAATCTGTTTCTTTTGATGACTTTATAGTTGTTGACGTTTTATCTGCTAATGGAAGTTATTTTCCTAGTTTTCATACTGATGTCGAATGGCGCTCATTTTGTAATAATAATGGTTTTCAAATATGGATATTGCTTGAAGAAGACCCTGATATTAAGCCTAGAGGTAATATGTTTATTATGGAATCTCATATTGTTAGGCCAGGATTATCAATACATATTAATGATAAACATGTTAATATTTTAAATAATAATAATTTGCAGGATAAAGTTATTGAATCGTATAATTCATTATCTGAAATAAATCCATTTATTAGATATTTAAATCCTAGGATTGGTGATGTTTTTATTATGAACCCTTCTCTTTTTCATTGTAGTGATCCATATAATATTTATTCTAAACGACGTGCTATAAATATGCGGTTTATACATAAGCCCTCTTCTAAACTGAAAATTGGCGATCTTTCAAATCCTTATACTACTCTTATTAGAACTAAACATTATTGTAAAAATGCTAATAATTACTGTGAATTTAATTTTAAAAACAATAGTAATAGATATAAATTTAAATAATTATTAATAAATAATTTATTAATAATTATATAGATATGATTGATGAATACATGTCACATTATATAAATCAATGTTTGTTAGTATTTTTAGTTATTGTTATAATAATATATGTATACAGAATATTGTTTAGAGATTCAATAAAACAATTTGAGTATATCAAAGGACTTTAAATTACATTTTTTGATCTGCTATATTACATAACATTTCTTTATATGACTCTTTACAATTAGGACATTCGAAATTTGTCTTTTTTATTTTCATATACTTACTTAAACATTTACGATGAAAAACATGACCACAATTACATAATTTTACTTTATGTTCACCCTTCTTTAAATTATTTTGACATATTGTGCAAAATAATTTTTTTTTACATTTTATGTTTTGAGTTTTTTCTTTAAAAAACTTTCTATTTACTTTTTCCATATTAACTATTTCTATTAACGTATCTTCATTATCAGAATTATTAGATAAGTCTAATATTATATCTTTGATAATAGGTAAAGATTTATTGTCGCTTTTTATTTGTTGTATTTTTTGTAAAAATTTATAAATATCTAAATTATACATTAAAACTAAATATAAATTATAAAAAAATTGGTTAAAATAATTTAAAAAACTAAATTATTTTAATTAATTTTTATTTATAACTTCAGACGTTAAATTAAAATTATCACTATCATCTATGCTACTTGAATTTTCACTATTATTATTGTCATAATTTGCTATCATATTCATTGTATTATTGTTATCATCTGAATCTGATTCTTCAATGAATTTATTTTCTACTTCACCTGATGTATCACTTTGTTGATTATTAAGTAATTCATCTAAAACAGATGAATTATCAGTATTGTCGGACGATAATGATTTAATTTTATTACTAAAGTTATTTGTATTTAAATCTTCTATTGTTAAACTAATTGGATTAATTACAGAGTCTTCTAATTCAACATCATTATTTTTTTCATTTGACATTGTTAATTTTTGTAAGTTCATAACCGATGTTTCGGTATTATCATATTGTTGCTCAAATTCTGTATCTAGAATTTCATTTACATTATCATTATCAGAATCTGAATCTTCAATAAATGAAATATTTTCAATTACCTCTTCACGATGGTCAACTAGCACTGGTTTTAAATAGACACCATAGTAATAAGTGTTATTTTTCTTTCTTAACCATAAACCAAATATATCTACAACAAGTTTTATTTTACTGCCTTCATTTATATTTTCTAAAAGACTTTCATCTGATTGCTTATTT
>Ga0206131_10007628_pt1 | contig 10797 bp, 9 predicted proteins | sample Helgoland_Spring_FD_148636 | JGI IMG/M metagenome (GOLD analysis project Ga0206131, IMG submission 148636) | Pelagic subsurface seawater microbial communities from Kabeltonne, Helgoland, North Sea - Helgoland_Spring_Bloom_20160517_1 | ecosystem: Environmental > Aquatic > Marine > Epipelagic ... | reverse complement strand
CCAGGCCATCCTCTGTCTTAGGACCTGTAGACTTCCCACCGTGCAGGGAACAGCGTCCATTGCGCTTGTACGCCGGCCTCTGGCAGGGCGTGCCTTTACGGGTTTTGGCCCCGCACTGTTAGCCGGGCCAATCGGGGCCAAAGCGCCACTTATTACCCGTCTGAAACCTACCTTTTGCCATCTTAAAAACCACCGCATTTATGAGGTTTTATTATGCCATATTTGCAGTCGCATTGCGAGATGCCGGTTGCTTGGTTCATGGGCCGTGATCCGAGTTGCAACACCCAACGCTAGTTCTGCGCGGGCAACAATTTCGGCAGGCTGTGAGGTTGGCGATTCATGGTGTAAGTATCCAAACGAAACTACCTGCGAATGAATGTATGACACTAATTGTAAAGGGCGTTGGCTTAAGGCGCCCGGCCCGAAAACAGGAGGCCCCTTGGCAGAAAATGACGTTGAGCCGTGAGCGTTGGCCGCAATAACCCCTAGAAACGACAGAAGTAGGCGCCGGCTGATCCCTCAAAGGCGGGATTTACTATAGCTAATATATATAGAGAATCCCGCCTTTGAGGACCTGAATGGGCTCTTGGATGGAGAACTGGCTGCTTGCAATAGCCCTTGAGCTAGGAAAGCCTCCTGAAGGACCTAATGTGCTGCTAAGTTAGATTGGTCCCAGCCCGGACCATAACGTGGCGGTGGGCGTATGCCATAGGATCGCTTAGGGCAGTGTTGTGCAAGCGCTCTAGGCACATTGACCCGGCCTATCTCGGCCCGGTGCCGTCAAAGTCAATCTAACGCTTGCTGTAACGGCAGACACCGGCTCTTGATCTGTGGCCCTAATTTAGGCCAAAAGTACAAAACTAGACCGTATATCGCGCCGGCGCGTAGGGGGACATATCAATATTTGGAATCTGCATATCGATCAATTGGGCGATTAAGCGTCCTGTTTTTGGTCCGGCCGTAAGCCCGACATGCTGATGGCCAAATCCAACAAATATGCCGCTACTTCCCAGTTCTCCGATCAATGGAGTGCTATTAGGTGTTGAGGGGCGAAAACCCATCCATTCTTTTGTACTGGAATAGGTGAGATTTGGAAAGGCACGCTTAGCATGCCTTTTGAGCAGAACTATAGGTGCATCACTTGGGCCAGTATGATGGCTCCCCAACTCCACCGTTCCAGCACATCGCAAGCCCATTTCCATCGGGTTTACGCCAAATTTGCCATCAGTTATCACCATCGGGTTGAGCGGCATCTCTGATGGGTCCTCAAAAATAACATGATAGCCACGCTCAGTTTCAAGCGATACCTTAAGGCCCAATTGTTTCATCAGATCCTTAGACCAGATTCCAGCCGTTACAACCGCGTGGCTGCATTCGAAAGCACCCTTGTCGGTATCTATATGCGATATATACCCATCAGATTTATGGAAATTTTGAACTTCGGCCTGAATGAACTGACCACCATTTTTAATAAAGTAACTGGCCAATTCTGTTATATATTGACCGGGATTGGACACATGCCCCTGACCCTCAAGAACTGCCAAGCATTTTATCGCAGATCCCAGTATTGGCTCCTCTTCCTGAACAGCTCGACCCACAATTAATTTTGGTTCAAGTCCAGCCAACGCTTTCATTTTCCAGCTATACGCATCTTTTTTAAAATCAGGCTCCGAGGTATAGACAAAGCTAATTTTACTATCCAAAATCCATTTTTCGAGGGCAGTCCCGTGCACAAGTGACTTATGTTGGTCAACCGCATCACTTAAAAGCGGCACCAGATTTTTTACAATGCGTTGAGTGCCCACATCGGTGGCATGGGACATAAATTTAGCGAGCCACGGAAGAATTTGGGGAAGGTAGGCCCACTGCATGAAAAGGGGGCCGTTGCTGTCCAAAAGATATTTTGGAGCATCCCACCACAAATTGGGTGAGCTCACAGGATCAACGGCCCATTGCGCCAATAGCCCAGAGTTGCCATAGGATGCTCCCATACCGGGCATGCCTTTATCCATTAATATCACACGATGGCCCGCTCGCTGCAGCCAGATCGCCGTAGAAACACCACAGATACCAGCGCCTATTATGATGATAGGTTTATCAATCATAGCCGAGCCACAAGTTTACGATACGTCTTTTTGCCATTAATCCAATGGCACTAGCACACTTACTTACCGGCAGTGCGCGTTCAGTAAATTCTAGTATCGGTGAGTACGGGCAAGTCATTTCAGATCACTCGCTTGTTATAAAGTTCATGCGCGCGCGCCACGGCGTCAAGGTTCAGTTCAAACCCAAGACCCGGGCCTCGAAGCGTAGCCATCTTACCATTGCGCAAACCAATATCGGGGCTTTCAATAATGTCCCATGCCAGAAAGTGGTTCATGTACTGGTTGCCATCATCAAGATTTGGCAGCGCGGCTGCAGCCTGATGGGTGGCGCAAGTGGTGATTCCAGTTTCGTAAAGCCCATGGATGCATATATTAATGCCTGCCGCCTCCGCAATGCGCGCTGACTTAATGAAACGGGTAATGCCGCCCGTTTCGTGCAAGCCAATAACGATCAGATCAGCGGCTTGAGCGCGGCAGACATCATACACATCATAGGGGGTAAATACGCGCTGATCGACAGCGATGGCGATCGGGCTTTTGGTTCGGACCTGCACCAGTGCAGACAGGCTTTCGCAATCAGTTGGCTGTTCAACAAACTCAATGTTGCACTCCGCAATTTTGGACATCATCCGCGACGCTGTTAATGGGTTCCAATGTTCATTCGGATCCAGACGCAGGCGTCGATCGGGACCGATAGCATCGCGCACTTGGCGCACAATCGCTAAATCAGTCGCATCGCCCTTACCTACCTTGACATAAATTACATCGTGGCCGTCGCTGGCAAACTGTCGAGCTTCTTTGGCTATCTCTTCCGGGGTTTCGCCCTGCGGAAATCCGAAATAACTGATGTCATCATGAAGAGCACCGCCCAAAAGGGCATGAACCGGACGTCCAGTTGCTTTTCCCATAATGTCCCAAAGAGCCATTTCGATCCCGGCAAAAACCTGACCTGCAAAACGTGGTGCGCTGCCAGTGCCGCGTTCCTTAAATAAGGAGTGATAAGCCTCTGCCATCAGGCGTGCGTTGGTGAAAGGGTCATGCCCGACAATAAAGCGACCGGCCTCAGCGATAAACGCCCGAATACCGTCAGCGGTAGGCGTACCCACACATTCGCCAAAGCCGGTAATTCCTTCGTCAGTCAGGATTTCGACCAAAACCACACAGGCACCGTCGATTGTTCCTTGCGCCCAATAGTAAGGTTTCTTGTAAGGCACCAGCAACGGCTTGCTTCGAATTTTCACAACTTTCATGAACTTACCCTAAATAAAAAGTCAGATTCCGAATGTCTGGCGTCGTCCACGCTGCATGACTTTTTCCAAATGACGGGTTGCGATAGACAGAGGCCAAGCAAGGAGAAAATAAATTACCCCGGCAAGTAAGAAGAGATGCATCGGAAGAAATGACATCATTGCCAGATCCTTAGCTCGTAGCATCAACTCTTCAGTCGAGATCAGCGAGCAGATCGAAGTATCTTTCAACAGAATAATCAACATGTTAAGTAGTGGAGGCAAAATGATCCGAAAGGCCTGAGGTAGGATGATATATCGAAAGGTCATCATCGGCGTCATTCCCACGGCTAAAGCCGCTTCGCGTTGACCTTTGTGGATTGCCTGAATCCCTGCACGCAACACTTCAGCAATGTAGCCAGCAGCACTCAGCCCAAGACCAATCACGCTTGCAGTAAAAGCATCAAAGACAATTCCAAGCGGCACAAGGCCGAAATATAGCAGGAAAAGGATGGCCAAAACTGGAATTCCACGCGCAACTTCAACGTACGCTACGCAAAAAGCGCGCAACAGTGGAAACCGGCTCATCTTTCCAAGGGCCAGCAGCAAACCAAGGACAATTGCCATTGAAAAAGAGGCAACAGTCAGCTGGATTGTGACGCCAACGGCTGCATAAATCTGAGGGCCCCAATTCGACCAATTTTCAACATAGACTTGCAGAAAATCACGGATATTGTCGATCATAGCCAGGCACTCTGACGACGTTCGAACCGCTCAACCAGTCGCGCCAACGGGAAGCTGAGACAAAAGTAGAGAATTGCGGCAAGTATATAAACAAAGGTTGTCTGGAAGGTTGAGGTCACAAGATTGCGAGCCCAGAACATGATCTCTGGTGCAGCGATAGCCGAAACTACTGCGGTGTCTTTCAAAAGCGCTATGGCATAATTGCCCAGAGGGGGAAGGGTTATCCGCCATGTCTGTGGTAAGATGATATACCGCAGATTCATCCATGGCGTCATTCCCACCGCCAGTGCCGCCTCACGCTGGCCATGGTGGATTGCGTTCAGTCCAGATCGGAAAACTTCAGAAAGAACTGCACCACCGTTCAAGCTAAGTCCAATAATTGCGGCAGGAACAGGGTCGATCATGATACCAAGGCTGGGTAGGCTGAAATAAATTATAAAAAGCTGCGCAAGCACTGGAGTGTTGCGCAAAATTTCAACATATCCTGAAATCAATACATTAATTAGACGTAACCCCAATAGACGGATCAGCGCCAGTGCAAGGCCCAAAATGATAGCACCTGAGAAGGACGCGAGTGTGATCCCGATCGTAGTAACCGCACCCAAAAGAAGCGGTCCACCAAGCTGAACTATTTGGTTAAAGAAATCAGTGATATCTCAACTCCCAATTTGGCGTAGAAAGGAGATCAAACGTTCATGCTGCGGATTATCCAGAACCTCACTCGGCGGCCCCTGTTCAACAATGACGCCGTCGTGCAAAAAGATGACATGATCTGCCACTTCTCGAGCGAAGTTAATCTCGTGCGTGACCAGCACCATCGAACGCCCTTCCTCCGCCAATTCCTGAATGACGTTTAGCACTTCCCCTATTAATTCTGGATCAAGTGCTGAGGTCGGTTCGTCAAATAACATCAGCTTGGGCTGCTGCGCGAGAGCGCGCGCGATTGCTACTCGCTGCTGTTGTCCGCCAGACAGGCGCTCAGGATATTCTTCGAATTTGTGGGACATGTGAACCTTGTCAAGCATTGCTTCCGCAAGTTCAGTAGCATTAGCCCGGCTAAGGTCCTTCACCCTCATTGGTCCGATTGCAACGTTGTCACGCGCATTCAGATGCGGCCAAAGGTAGAAACCCTGAAACACCATGCCAATATGAGCCCGTTGGGCTGCAAGCTCCTTATCGCTCATTATTTTATAGCTATCGTTGATCTTGCGTTCACCAAATAGTTCGCCATCAAGATAGATATGACCTTCGGTCGGAACCTCCATATAGTTGATGCATCGCAGCATCGTGGATTTGCCACAACCGCTAGGACCTATGATTGCAGTTTTATGACCTCGGTGCATCGTCATGTTGATGCCTTTAAGCACTTTCAGCGCACCAAAATTCTTGTGCAAGCCTTCAACCTGCAAGAGCGGATTTGACACCGTCGCCCCCAATTAAATATAATGTTTTTCATGGAAGCCAGCCGAGTTAAGCCCCGGCCGACAATTGTGACCATTCAGCTATTACAACTATCCGGTAATGTTGGCTGTTTCCAGTCCGTGGGGCGGTCTACTCCAGCGCGCAGATTAAGCGAACCCGGATCGTACCAGGACAAAGCACCTAGGCCATATTTCTGTGCAACTTCTAGGTTCTTGCATTCGGCCCAGATTTCAGCAATTTGCTCATTTACAGCCTTCAATAGCTCCGGCGCGTCTTTGTTTAAGCCAAAGACGACATTGTACTTGCCAGTCAATAAGCCATATTTTTCGTCATAATCTTGCTGTATCGCTACTGCGTGAATATTCCAGTCAGGGTTCTTGGCAATTGCATATTGGATCAGTGGCGGGTCAGCGAACAATGCTTCAATCCGACCAGCTAGTAGATCTCGTATAGCGGCATCAGAGGTATCATAAAGTTTCAATTTTGCCCCATCAATAGCCTTGAGTTGGTCAATCCAGCCAAAACCTTGAATTGTTGCGATCGTGCGACCCTCAAGGTCCTTTACAGTGCTCCAATTGGTCGCTTTCGTTTGTGTGATGTTGGCCCCGCCATAATAAATCGGGTCAGAGATATTGATCACCTTAATACGTTGATCATTCCAGCCCATCATCCCGTGCATAATGTCCACGCGGCCAGACTGAACTGATTGGATTTCGGCCGCCCATTCCATTAGGTTCGGTTCAACTTCAAGGCTCAGAGCATCGGCAACCATCTCCATCAGTTCGCCATCAAGCCCGATCATATGACCGCCTTCGTAACCAGTGCCAGGCATGTCACCATTAAATGCAACATTTAGCTTGCCTGCTTCAACAAGCTCTAGGTCTGCCGCGTATACAGCCATATTCAGGCCGGGTATTAGCAATGTTGCGAACGTCAAGAAACGTACGCTTCTCAGAAATTGGCTCATAGTTCTCTCCCTTAATCTGTTTGGCTGCCATTTTTATCGACAGTAAAAAAAGTATGTTTTTATTTTTTACTTCAGTCTTGAAGTTTTAAGCTATATATTTGTATCTATGAGCCAGATTTATCTGCCCAAACGACTAAAGCACAACGCTAATTTGGATTTGGACAAGGCATGCGTTAAGCCAGATCTTCAGATCGGGTTCATCCTTTCGCCAAAATTCACTCTTATTGCTTTTGCTAGCTTCATCGATTGTCTCAGGCATGCCGCTGACGAGTCAGATCGCAGTCGGCAAATCCACTGCCGGTGGAATGTGATCAGCCCAGACAATTCAGCAGTTGAAGCAAGCTGTGGGATGATGGTTTCTCCCGCTGTCGAGCAGCCATTGATTGAATCGTTCGATTATGTTGTCGTTGTCGGCGGGACGTTACCCGACTGTCTAAACCTTCCTCCTGAAACCTATGACTATCTTTGCAATGCACATTCATCGGGAACGTTGGTAGCCGGTATATGTACCGGTAGCTTCATTCTTGCAAAATCGGGATTACTGAACGGTCGGAAATGTGCAGTACATACCCATCACAGACAACAGTTGGTCGATATGTTCCCTTCAGTAATTCCTGTCATAGACAGGGCCTACGTAAAAGACAGCGGTGTGTTGACTTGCCCAGGGGGAACTGCTGCCATCGACCTCGCGTTAGCGTTGATCGAGAACCATTGCGGCCGAGCACGTGCAGTAAAAGTACTAATTTCTATGCTAATAGACAAACAACGTGCAGGACATGAAATCCCACACCGCCGTTTTGAGGAACTGACGTCTTGTGGCAATTGGCGTGTGGAAAGGGCTATTGAATTGATGGAGCAATACTCATTAGCTCCTTTCAGAATTTCAGAGTTATCAAGACGGATAGGGTCGTCGACACGAGCACTTAATCAAGCATTTTCGCTTACTGCTGGCGCCACGCCAAGTTCTATCTGGCGACGAATTCGTTTGGCACATTCTCACTGGATGCTACTTAATACTAACAGCAGTGCAACAGAGATCGCTCTGGAGTGCGGCTTTGCCGATCTGCCGCATTTCAGCAGATGGTTTAACCGCGAATACGGCGAAAACCCAGCAGCATTTCGGCGACTGCGGCAAATGAAAATCAGATCTAACTGAGTGCGCGAACATTTGCCATTCGAATTAGCCAATGTCGATTTGATCTCAAAATAAACCTAAAAAACTGTACTTTTTTCAGTTCGACACTGGTCAAACCCCACAGCCTCAATCCCACGCTCCGCTCCCCCATACCAGGTCCCCTCCTAGTGCACAGCGTTCCTGAGCCACCAGGGTTGATGGAAGTAACACACAGACGTGACGACAACGGGTGCCGACGCCGCAGCAGCGGGGCCAAAGTACAAGGATTGAAGTGGCATTGACCTCGGGTCCAGTTACAAGTGATAGCTTTGCTTGGTCTTCGTGTCCTGCACACAGCACACTTGGTTATAGCTCACCCGTACCGGAGAGCATCGAAACCATAGACCAAAGACCATTTTTGCATTACCTTTTAACACAGATTACCAAATGGGGATATTTCACCGCCCCTCCTTATTGATACTGAAAACGTGATATGCTGTAAGAAACGATGCCCATGACTGACCAAAGCAACCGCAAATTTTCCCTCAGCACCCGCGTCGCGCAGGCGCTCCATTTTGTTGAGGAGGATACGGGCGCCGTCATCCCGGCGATCCAGCCCTCCGCGACCTATGCGCGGGATGAGAATTATGAGATCCGCAAGCCGTACTGGTATCGCCGAGATGGGTCGCAGACGACGTCTCATGCTGAGGCAGTGATTGCTGATATGGAGGGAGCTGCAGACTCCCTCCTCTTCTCATCAGGCATGTCGGCCTGCACGGCGGTGATTGAGCAATTGGATACGGGCGTGCATGTCGTTGCACCAAAAGTGATGTATCACGGCGTTCTGCATCAGTTGCAGACTTATGAGGCGAAGCAGCGTCTGAGTATTAGCTACTACACCGCTGGAAACCTCGAGGAATTAGCGGTGGCAGTCAAACCAGGTGAGACGACGCTCGTCTGGGTCGAAACGCCGAACAATCCGAACTGGGAGGTCACCGATATCGCAGCAGCGGCTGAGATCGCCCATGGTGCAGGCGCTAAGCTGATGTGCGATTGCACCGGCACACCTCCCTCTATGACGCGAGCTTTGGATTTAGGTGCGGATTTTTCCTTTCACTCCGCCACCAAATACCTGAACGGTCATTCCGACGTGACAGCGGGAGTTCTGTCGGTAAAAAAGGTTGGCGATTTTTGGGAGGAAATCGCGCTAATCCGCAAGTTGCAGGGCACGGTCCTCAACTCCTTCGACGCCTGGTTGCTGATCCGAGGAATGCGCACTCTGTTCCTGCGGGTAGAACGCTGCAGCCAGAACGCCATGGCCGTCGCCAAGCATTTCCACGGGCATGACTATTTAGAGACGGTTCTCTACCCCGGCCTCTCCTCTGACCCCGGTCATGAAGTTGCTAAGAAGCAGACCAACGGGCAGTTTGGCGGGATGATGTCTATCATCATTAAAGGATCAGAGCAGACCGCCGTTGACGTCACGCGCTTTTGTCAGTTGTTTTACCCTGCAACGTCATTAGGTGGCGTGGAGAGCCTGATCGAGCATCGCAAGACAGTCTCTGGCGAAGGGTTTCCGGTGCATCCACGCCTGCTGCGGTTGAGCATCGGGATTGAGGATGCGGATGATCTGATCTGGGACCTCGAACAGGCGCTAACGCGCGCGTTTAATTGAACGCACATCATCCGAGGTTAAAAATGGCAAAGGCCTGTGACAATTACACTTCATGCGAACTTTACTTATCCAAATAGCTAACCCGCGGCCCTGTCCTAGTCATAAAAATTTGATCAATGTAACTACGTTGAATTCCCTTCTCCACCCCAACTCTAAAGCCCCTGCGCGTTGACCATACACATGCTTGAAGGGGGGGCGGGCCTGTTTGCCGTGGCTCTTGGAGCGTGGGGGTTGGGCGCAGTAACCCCCCAGATCATTGTCCATGGCGCGATGGCCACACAGCGGGATGGGCGATCCATTGCGTAGGTCTCCGAACAAAATTACCCCCGAATGAATTTACAAGGCTAATACTAAAGGCCCGTGGTCCGAGACGCAGGGCCCTACGATAGGGGGTCCCCGGTCCTGCGTCCTACGTCTCAACTGCAGAGATTAGGCAAAGTAACCCCTGCCGTCGGTCCACGGACCACGACCCAAGCGAAACCATCCAACCCCAACTGTGTCGCGGTAACACTATAGGCAGGACGTGGGTGCATGCTCAATGGTCCGATAGCACACTGGCCCTTGGTTCCCGGTCCATGGGCCTGGGCAAGCTGGTCCAGCAACCCCGGGCCAGGTTTCATGTCGCGGAATGAAGAATGTTTTATCATAAAAAGACACTACAAAGTCGCCCTGCCCGTCTCAAGCAGTTTTGTCTGACAGAAACACAAAGATAGACAACTTAGACTGCTTATGCATAAATTGAACAGATGTTCAGTTAATGTATTAAAAAGCTAAGACTAGTTAACCATTATCCTGAGGCTTAATCTTGATGGAGAATAAATGCTTAATCACATTGGTCAAATTCCAGCAGCTGCCGCACTAAAGTTTTCAAATAAAGATGCCTTAGTGTTCGAAGGGCAAACCTTCTCGTTCAACCACATCAATGACTTGGTGGAACGAGCCGCAGGTGGTTTAAGCGATTTGGGCATTGTTCAAGGCGATACAGTAACTTTATATGCAGAAAACTCATGGGAATGGATCGTCAGTTATTACGCTATAGCAAGGCTTGGTGCTGTTATTAATCCGGTCAATACGATGCTGACCCCCAATGAAATTGAATATGTCGTTAAAGATTGTGGTGCAAAAGCAATTATTGCCTCACCAGAAAAAGTAGATGCAATAATAGGCGTTAAAAATGTTTCAGATGTCAAAGAAATCATCTCGTTTGGCCACGATGTTGCCAATAGCGCAGTCTCTTTTGATGCGCTGATAGAGGCAAATATTTCACCTCCCAAACCTGTGGAAATTGACCCCGCGGCCCTATCGACGATTGGCTATACATCAGGCACGACCGGACATCCAAAAGGTGCAATGCAATCCCACCGTGCAGTGATCACCAACGGTGCCATGACAAGCCAAATTCAGATGCGTGGTGCGGATGATTGTGTCGTAAGTGCGCTACCATGCCCACATGTCTATGCAAATGTGATTATGATGAGCATGATGATGTTTGGCAGTAAACTAGTGCTGCATCGTACCTTTGATGTTGATTTGGCGTTTGCGGA